>Ga0272441_10000099_pt1 | contig 183379 bp, 159 predicted proteins | sample SSMProp6N_FD_193582 | JGI IMG/M metagenome (GOLD analysis project Ga0272441, IMG submission 193582) | Marine sediment archaeal communities from Little Sippewissett salt marsh, Falmouth, MA, United States - SSM-Prop-6N | ecosystem: Environmental > Aquatic > Marine > Wetlands > Sediment ...
AAGAGGCGCGGATCACCACCATCACTGGCTCGGGCAACTGCAGGGCTTTTTCCAGCGGCTTCTGCTTCACCCTGAAAAACGCCCTGAGGCCGGACATGGACTTAAAGGAGTACGTCCTGACGTCCGTCTCCCATGCGGCATCCCAAACGTGGGTAGGAGACACCGAAACCGTCTACAAAAACACCTTTACCTGCATACCGTACGACGTGCCTTTCCGGCCACCGATGGTTACACCCAGGTCGGTCATCCACGGCAGCCAGACCGCTATCGTTGTCGGGCCGGCCGGCGAGGAGATCTATACCGATAAGTACGGACGAGTAAAGGTGCAGTTCCACTGGGACCGAGAAGGTAAAAAGGACGAGAACACTACCTGTTGGATGCGCGTGGGTCAGATCTGGGCAGGCCAGGGGTGGGGAGCCGTGTTCATCCCCAGGATCGGGCACGAGGTCCTCGTTAGCTTCCTCGAAGGCGATCCCGACCGCCCCATCGTCACGGGCAGCGTCTATGACAGCATTAACATGCCGCCCTACCCGCTCCCGGCCGAGAAGACCAAGAGTACCATCATGTCCCGTACAACCCCGAGCGGCAAGACCTATAACGAATTGCTCATGGAGGACAAAAGCGAGAAGACAAGGGTGGTGCTCTCCAATGCCTATGGGCATAAGATCACGCAGGATGAAGAATCACAATCCCTTACCATAGAGACTCGTGATAAACATATGATTCACCTTGATGACAAATACAAAAATCTTTTCATAAAAACAACCAACGCTCATACTATATTAATGGATGATACCGTCAACAAAGGAGAAGGAACAATCTCGATCCAGACAACAAACGGCAACAAGATAGAGATGGATGATAAAAACAAGCGAATGCAAACGCAAACAACCTATGGGCATAGTTTTGTTTTGGACGACGAGAAAAAAAAGGTGGAGATTGTAACTGAAGGCGGACATACAGCGGTTTTAGACGACGATAAAAAGGCAATAGGCATTACCAGCAGCAATGGGCACTACCTTACCATCGACGATGCAGGGGACAGTATTACGCTTGAAGACAGCAGCGGGGCTCACAGGTTTAAGATCGACATCGGCGGAAGTAAACTGATTATCGCCACAGACACGGGTAGTATTGATCTTGAGGCCCCTAGTGGAAAGCTTTCTCTTAAGGCCATGGAAATCGAGATAGATGCATCAACAGACCTGAAGATGAAAGGTGGGATGAATGTGAGCCAGGAGGCCGGTATACAGCACTCTACAAAGGCAAGCATGGTGTCCGCGGAGTCATCCGGCCCACACACCATTAAGGGCCTGCCGGTACAGATCAATTAAATATTCATTTTAAGAAATAATTTATTGGGATTTAATATATATGTTTAACGACACTTCCAAAAAACCTGAAAAAAGCAAACAGACACCTTCCGCTTGTGTAGTTCTTAACAACAGATTTACATTAAATATTCCTTCAACATGGAAGGATAAATCGATCTACACCTTTGAAGGCCCTGAAGAGGACGGGATCAAACACAACATCTGGGTCACTATCGAAAACAATGTTGGAGTGCCTGACCTTGAACAATACGCACGGATGAATATGCAGGCAACTCAGAGCAGTCTGCAGGGATACCGGGAACTCAAACAAGGCATGCTTACGTTAGCAGATACTCAACCTGCATACGAGCATGTTTATCGATGGACACCCATGAAAAACAAAGAGGTATATCAAAGGGTCATATACCTTCTCAAAAACAATACAGGATATATACTCACTTCAACCTTTTCAAAAAAGACATGGAAGCTCTTGGGCAGTGAGATAGACAAGATACTCAAAAGTTTCACCACTGACTGATTTTGTCATTTTCATATGAAGATAAAGGATAAGAAAAAGGTGATAATCGATGGGTAAACCGGCAGCACGGATTGGTGACACCACAGCACACGGCGGTACCATCGTAGTGGGCTTTCCCATGGTGCTCATCGGCGGTATGCCTGCTGCCAGGGTTGGTGACATGCATGTCTGCCCCATGCAGACCCCTGCAGTGGTACCCATCCCCCATGTCGGAGGGCCGATCATACCTCCAGGCAGTCCGACAGTACTTATAGGCGGCATGCCTGCCGCACGCATGGGGGACATGGCAACCTGCACAGGCCCGCCTGATACCATTGTTGCAGGATGTCCTACTGTATTGATAGGCGAGGGTCCGGGAAGCGGTGGCGGAGGAGGCGCTGGTGCAGTTGCGGCAGCACAGGCAAGTGCCCACACAGCACTCATTGGAGAGTCAAACGAGGCAGAAGGCCCGCACTGGATCGAATACCGGTTTGCAGATTCAGCCGGAAATCCTATTACAGAAGTTCCCTATGAATACACATGCGTGGACGGCCATAAAGAGAAAGGAATACTCACGAAAGACGGTGCTCTAATAAGGGGCGGACTGCCGGAAACCGGAAACTGCACAGTAAAGATTTTCTCTGTGTATAATGCCAAGTGGTCAAAGGAAATAGCACGGGTTGAAGATGTAGTAAATCTCTCTGCGGAAGTACAAGGATATGAAGACGGCACAAAAGCCATTCTTAGAATATGGGAGCAGGACATCAGGGGCCCTGATGATCTCATAACTGAAATCGAGACGACAGTAAGCGGCGGCAAGGTAGAAGCACAGTGGAAGTATGATTATCATGAAGAGGAAGAAGGGGGAGGGAAAAGCGGCTATTCCTCTCCCGAGTATTATTTCACAGTCCATATCGGTGAGGATAAATCTCGATCAGGATTGCTGGAGTATAAGGACTGGCTTGAAATTGAGCTGATGGATCATGACGATGAGCCAGTACCGGATGAACCATATGTGATTTATCTGGAAAATGGAGAAGTGAGAAAGGGAAAGCTGGGTAGTAGAGGATCTGCGAAAGAAGAAAACCTTCCGCCAGGCAAATACAGCATTGAGTTTCCTGAGGTAGAGGATGAAGATAGTGAGGATGGCAACGATTGAATCCCTGTATTCTTAAAAAACCCTCATTGAATAATAAAATCAAGTAATGGCAAAGACACCACCAACAGTAGTCCATGGGAAGAGCAAGCGCTTTAGGAAAAATCGCTCGGGCAATAAAAAGCGATTCTTAAAGATTAAAGAAAAATTTTACCTTCACTTTAGGATGACTGATCCAAATGATTCGTCTAAACTCATCGATTTCCCCGAGGGGGTGCAGGTTCGTTTGATGAACAAAGGCAAGTCATTAAAAGACAAGGCATCCGTATCACTAACAGATTCTTGCGGCAAGGCAGTCCTTTCCGCTAGTAGATACATACTCTCGAAAAGGCCTGATATCCATTTTCGCGTCGATCTAGACAAAAGGACCTACTATGATATTGAAAAAAAGAAGCTCGTTGAAAGCAATACCATAAAAGAACACGATAAACGCAATCTCATGGAAATACCTATGGTCATTGATACCAAAGACGATGGATTTCATTACGATGAAAAAAAGCTGAAACTGACCGAAGGTATGCTGAAAAGATATAGACGGAAAAAAAAGGAAGCTAGTACCGAGGCAGATCCTTATGTACTGGAAGTTCATTTCTACTGGTATTACTTAAGGTTCAAGTTTCTGGATTTAATCATGGATGCCGGCAACGAGTTGCAGGATGTGCCGCGAGGAATGCCTATAGTTTCAAATGTTGATGACAAAGATTATTTGAGTCGCTATCTGAAGAGCGCTACTGAACTGGATTACACCATCAATACGGATGATATAAGAATACTTCACTATTTGAAGATGCTTGGCTTTTATGAAGGCAAGATTGCCGGGGCAATAGGCAAAGATGGCAGTGAAGCTATCAATAAATTTCAAAAACACTTTGGTCTGACAGAAAACGGCCTCGCCGATAACACGACAAAGGGTATGCTCGAACAGGTCTTCTTCCGTAGAAACATCGGTATATGGAAAGGCAACACATACTATATTCCTGTATGGAAGAAAAAGGGCGGGTTCAACAAGGTTTACTTTGAGACTGCAGTACCGGATATTAAATTATCAAATGTCAAAGAATTATCCCGCTATGATCTCTTCATATACACAAAGGACAAGGACGCAAAGCCGGAACTCATCTACCGAAAAAAGATAGAAGAAGACAACAAAGACGCAACCAATAAAGGAATCCCGTTTGAAAAGCTGGACTACCTTAATATGCGGCATTATTATGATCTCCCGGTCAAGTGGTCTTCCCGCAACTACTGGACGCGCCATGACAATGATATGAAAAAGGGTGCGCTTTTTGATGTGTTAATGAAGGACAAGGTAAAATTATACCCCTTTGACAGGGACGAAAACAAACGTGCCGACAAGACAAAACCCCTTATGTTTTCATTTGATGATGTAGTGATGGTAGAGTCAAACGGTTCTCAGGATGTTCAGGACAAAAACAACAGCAACAGCTCGATCGCTTTCAAAAAAGACACTGCCGGAAAAAAGGACGGGTCCCGGATGACCCTGTTTCATGTAAAAGACAAGGACCTCATCGTACATGACCCTGAAGAGGCGGACCAGCCGCACTTTTCCAAGGCGACACATGCCTCGGCAAATCTTACATCAAACCTTATTACGAATATTCCTCCCGGGGCGCGTGTTGTGGCCTTTGCCAATGATTTCTACGATATCTACAACAAACGGACCGCCCAAAAGGCAGAACCCTTTGACAGGACAAAACATGTCCTTGGCGCCCGTGCAGCCATGATAAACGACAAAGACTGCCATTTCGGTGAAAAAATCATAAACAACCATCCCATCTATTGCGCTAAGGATACAGGAAACTTTGAATTACATTACATCCACAACGGCTGTCCTATAAACGGACCGGACAAACTGGAGATAAGGGCCTTTCTGCTTATATACTGGAACGGCCGATTTAATATGAAAGATTATATAGGCGCTGTTACCCACGACGCACACGGCAGAGCTCAACAGAACCCGGATACACATCCGATGACACAAAATGATGTGAAAAGTTTCGAGACCAAGGGGATGAAAAATTCAAAAGAGCGTTGGGAACTGAAGGGCTATACCATGGAACCAAAAAAACGTGTTGAAGACGGCGGAAAATGCAAGATACAGATCAAACCCGTGTTCTTTTTTGAAGCAAAGAAACCAGACTGCGGTGGCAAAGAAAAATGCAAGGTCGAAATATCAAATGATAAGGATGCCGGGTCTATGGGCATCTACAGCTCTCATATGTACTGGCCGGACTATAAGATTCGCAATTATCTCGGCGTGGGAGAATTTAAGGACATAGATGACAAGAGATTCAAGACACTTGTGGTATCCCATGAACTCAGCCATGCTAATGGAAAAGACGATGACTATGCCTATCACTATCAATTCAACCAGTACTATCCCGGTATGCCCTATCAGTATGACAATGGATCGATGATGAACGACAATCGTGCCCCGCGGATGAGGCACTTCTTCGGTTTTCAGAACTGGACAAATGATGCCTCTAAAAAGGATCCGGGGCTTAAGAATTTTCTAGACAGCTATCAGTTTGAAATGGTCCACCGATTTGGGAAAAACACATTAAGATATTTCATGCCGGGAGCACTGCGCGACATCTACAAACCATATAAAGAAAAAAAGGGCCACAATTTGAGCACCGGCAGCGCGGACCTGGTTCTTTATAAGTTAGGACATGATGAAACAGCATATAATCTTCCGATAAACGGGGTAAAACCCTGTCCTCCAAAGGCGCCTTTCGACGCGATACTCGTGGTCTATTATAAGCTGAACCTGATCTTCAAGAACGGTTCTTCGGGCAACTGGAATAACAGGAAAATAAGAGATTTTTACATAGGCATAACAAACCATCTCAAGGTCCTCAACAACAAGTATTACCTGAAAGGCACGGGCGGCCATGGATTAAACAGGACATGGCTGGCCCTCTTCCCTGCAATCGAACTCCATAACGGGCCTACGGCCGGCTCACATTATGATATAGAGATTACCTTAAACGGATCTTCATCGATCTCAAGCAGGTCAGGAAAGAACGTCAAGGTAGGAAATGAAGTAAACAAAAACTGGCTTGCAAACTACATCCTTGGAGATGATGACGGTGCATTTGTTTCGTTCTTCAAGTGGACGCTGGGACTTGCAAGTCTGAATGCTGATGAATTGGAGTTTGCCCGTGACTGGCTAAGGAGTGAACTGAATGATAAAGGTATAATAATCGAGGATCACTTGTGGTAAAATTTCGATTATATGCTATTTTTGACATTTTACTCTCATGAGACATCTGCATAGAAAATTTACCAGAGCGTTAATATGTTTACTATTGTCGATAATCATTTGCCAATGCTATAATATCGACAATGCAGCTACAACCAAATCACATTCAAAGGAACCCGATATTATGTTTAGCTTAGAAGGGTCTGCATACCCGGTAGAATATGCTAATTACCAGCTAAATTCACATATTACAGTAGACTGTCGTGCAAAAGGAAATATTTTATGGACAAAGGAATATAGCCGGGAGAATGAAGGTTTTATGTTGATACCCAGATATGTCCTGATCAAGGGCGATAATATCGGGGTCGTATCAAACGAAAACCTGCTTGTTTATAAACCCGATGGGTCATTCAGGTATATGCTTCCTATCGGGGACAACACCCCTGTGGTTTTTGGTAAGGAAGCTATGGCCTATCTTGTACCGGCAAATCTTCTCAACTATCAGGATTATTCGGGCAAACTCATACTCGAGACCGGTGAATTTCCGTCATTGGAAAAATGGGCCCATGTTGTTTTCTTTAAACCGGAAAAAAAGGAGTTTATAGCTGCTGTCCATTTCACGGGCGGACCAAGACCGATGAGGCAGCCGGAAACATTCGATGTTTATAGAAAAAAAATCGAAAAATCCCTGGTAAAATGGAGATACGACGGGGACGGTCCTCTTGACGGGGCAATGGTGACAACCGACAATCAAAAGTTGGTTATAATACGGAAATCAACAGTAAGCATCCTTGATATCGTAAATATAACAGTGGGATCTGGTTTTGACCTGAAATTTGAGGAGATAAAAACTGCATCCCTGGATACGGATAACAATCTTGTCTTTATCGGACGAGGGGCCAAAAACAAGGGCATTAGGCCATTTCTTACCAAGGTCTCTCTTACAGGCAAAATGCTATGGGAATATGAGCTCAGAAATCCTCAAACGCAACAGCCCCTGGTATCAGGGAGCAATGGACAGGTCTACGTCGTTGATGGCAAACACCTTAAAAATATTGATAAAGGGTCCTTGAGATGGAATCTGGAGTTGAAGAGTAAAGAACAGGCATGGATGACTGTTACAAAGGATGATTCTGTGATATTGTTGCAGGATAATCATTTGAGTCTCATATCTGAAGCAGGAAAAATGATTTTTTCATCAAAGATAACAAATGATGAAGAGTGCTTCGACGCTCCTCCTTCTGTTGATTCACAAGGACGGATCTATATTGCAAGCGACAAGAAACTTTATTGTTTTGAATAGTAAAAAACATAGTGATTGAACAAAATGTCTGAATACAAAAAACAAACAGATGAGATTCATGAAGTAAAGCTTGATTCAAAGATCACGAACGCAAACTGGGGCCAAAAGATCGTCACTGTCGGCGAAAAGGTGAATCTCTTTGTACAGACCCATTTCGTCGGAAGTGGTTCAGAGATCGAGATCAAGGTCAGGGATAAGAAGGGAACGAAGGTTGAAAAACTTAAGGGTCTAGTCTTTGATGACCAGTTCTCGGGTTCGATTGTAATACCGGAAAATGCGAAGGAAGAGATTTGCTTCACAGCGAAACTTCCAAAGCACGGTCTTGAAATGAAATCCAAATTCATCATGGTTTTCCCGAAGATAAATATAAACAACCTCAAGTGGGGACAAAAAGAGGCCAGGAGAGGAGATACCGTCAAGCTCAGCGCTGATGTGGAAAACCTTATAGATGGTGCAGAGGTACTGATCATTGTCTATGAATATGATGCCGACGGAGCGCATGACTTCATTACAAAGTTTTCCTGCAGGGTAAAAAATAAAAAGATTCAAGCTGAATGGGCATTTGAATATCATGAAGATACGGATGAGATTCCCACACAGGAAGAAAAGCAAAGGTATGGAAAAGATTACAGCCCGCCGGAATACTTCTTTGTGATAGATTTTAACGGCCGGATTTTCGGAGAAAACCGGGAATCCGGGCTGCTGAAGTTTAAGGACTGGCTCGAAATCAAGGTCTTTGATTGCGGAGATACAACGTTTAAAAATGCCAAGTATGTACTTCACCTGCCTGATGGTAAAACACTTGAAGGCAGTCTAAACGATGAGGGATATGCAAAGATTGAAGATATACAACCGGGAAGATGTAAATTGGATTTTCCTGAAATCAATGATCCCGGAATCATCGATTAACAAGGAATGATGACTTGGAATTGAATAGGCCATTGGCGGCAAGCTGCAGGAAATCAACATCAAGGGACTAAAACCCTAGAATATTCTATTTATTTTATAAGAAAAAATGGACTCATCTTTTCCACATGAATATCATTTGGTATATTTAAAAATTCATACCCGGGATCAAAAAAATTTATGTCTATAATAAAAATTTCACTTACCAAATTTGAACCACCAATGAATATCGACATTAAAACCGGGAACAGCTTTTTCTTGTTCCCTGAAATCGGTTCAGTTCCGGTCATAGAAATGGAAGATGTTCTATTCCGAAACAACAGTGTTGTTTTCATGCCCAATGGACCCGATGGATCAAATGAGAATAAAGCCCCTCAGGATGATACCGCCACCGCTCAACAGGAAACCATATCCGGTCTGGATGTTATTAAAACCATATTAATCCGGCTCCAGGAGTATCCGGATCAGAAAATACTACTTACCGGCCATACGGATACCAGTGGAGATGATGTCTACAATCAGAAACTTGCATACGGGCGTGCCACTTCTGCTCAATATATTCTTGAAGGCAGAGAGCCCGACTGGGTGGCCTTAGTTGAAGACAAACATCATAAAAAAGATGTACAGCATCTTCTGGAATGGGCGCACACTGCCAAGGGTTATGATACTGATCCACAGGGCGTGGATGGAAAGATCGGAAGCAATACAAAAGACGCTTTGGAAAAGTTTTACCTGGCCATAAATGCGGATTTCGGGAAGTCATTTACTGCTGTTCGAGAGGTTACCACTGAATTCTGGAAAGGAATTTATCTACTGTATGAAGACGCCTTGTATACCTTGTTGGCTACCGATGCAGCCGGGCTGGCGCATATAAGAAAATCCGTCCGCTGGATGGATGAAACTCATAAGTCTGTGGGGTGTGGAGAATACTGGCCCATTGATCAACCCCATAAAGACAGATATCGCAGCGAAGCGAATAGACGTTTGGAGATCTATTTCTTTGATAAAGACGAAAGATTGACATTTACATGTGACCCCCTGAATTATCCTTGTCAAAAAGATACCTGTCCTTTATTCCCGCATTCTAAGATTCCACGCACATTTTTACCTATTCATCCCAGTCCCCACGCCCAGTCATCACCCACCTTTACAGCACCGGACAAACCGGGCAGTGCGACGAGAATTGATATGAATAATGTCATTGTCTATGTGGCAACCTTTGACAAAGGCAATGGAAATCGCAAAAGTCTGAAACAATATGAAATACATAACGGCAAGGCATGCAGCCCCGGGACATCCACGCCCATCAAGATGGATTGCAACATAGAATCCTGGTTTTATTTCAGTCATCGCAATGACTTGGCAAGCGGTTCTTTGGCCAATGAATTCAAGATGGACAATTCCGGGTTCCCTCTGATTGGCCCCCTATTAGTACCATGCGGCGCAAAAGCCAAATTTCATATCAATATATGGCAGCAAAAGGATTGGGTTGTTTTAGAAAATGTAAAGGTAGACGGAAAAAGGGCTGACCAGGTTTTGATGGCTGATTGGAATGATAATTATAGCATTGGTTCTCCCGGTACAACAAGTGCGGGCAAACCCGGTTTCTGGGGATATAGTCACTATTCAAAGAAAGATGCCTTAGAGTTTTGGGATACCAAATCTAACCCCATACCTCTTGTAGAATTTTGCAAGGTTGGAGACAATCCACTATTAATCGGCACCTTAACCAAACTCCCCAAAGCAAAAGCCAAGTTATTGCTGGTTTATGATAAAGCAGGCAACAAAGTATTTTCTACGTCATTTAATGAAATTACGCCCGGTGGATCAAACCAGCTCCTCCAATCCCATCATACCTATAATAAAGATCTGGTTAACATGCTGGAAGGCATTGACGCAGAGGTGTCCAGCAACAGCATCGTCGACGCCTTACCAGATCCACCCAGCCGCTGTATTTTGCCTGGAGATATGTGCTTTCAGAACCAGAAGCAAACCAATTTTTGTGGGGCCTTTAGTTTTTCTACCGCTATGAATTATTGGTTCCCTTACACCTATAATCCCCTTGAGAAGGACGGAAACTATTGTTCAAATACCAAGGTTGTCCCTGCATTGATTAATGGAGCTCGAACTCCTGATCATATTGTAGAGGCGGCGTCCAGGCATAACATGAATGGTGTCGACCATTGCGGCGAGAAAATATCCAAAGCTCAAGCCATAAAACTTATTAAGCTATGGATACATGCAGGTGTCCCGGTGCTATTTCTAGTAAATGAAGATCCGCATAGCGGTTGGTATGATAATATCGCTAATTCCCATTGGAAAACACTGGTCGGATGGGACGGAAACCGCATATTCATGAATAATTCGGGGGGAGATCGCGAAATAATTAAATCTGAGAGAGATGCCGGATTAGATTATGAACATGCACCCATAGGAAATGATGTGGATTCCGAATCAGCCTTCTACGAAAAGTGGGAAGAGGTGTCGAACTTGGCTGATCTGTTTTCTTCAGTAGATGAGTGTACCTTTATCCCTCTTTATCCCAAAAACAGTATGTTTGCAGCCCCAAAAGCGAGATAAACAGATTTTGGGATCAATAAACACGAAGACAAAAAGAAAACTTGTATGGCCACTGGTTCTGTTGGCCATATCCTGTTTTTTGGATTGTTCAACGCCCATAGTATTAAATGGCACCAAAGTTTATACAGAGGACAACAAACCTATAGAAAATGCTCTGGTTTACGTTGAAGTTTGGGGGAACAACAGACCTGTCGATTTTGTTTTCGCAGTAACCGGGAAAGATGGCAAGATTCCTGACGATCCCATTATCCCCATACCTATCCGGAGAAATCAGATGGCATCCGTTGCGGTATTTGCCGGCGGCTATGAATGTAATATGATATCCAGGGGTATCGTATATGGCAAATATCAGATCGGGGAACTCTTTTTAAAAAGAACCTCTGAGAAAAAAAAGATTGTTTGTATGCAAATAGGAGAACTGGGATTCCCCTTTGAAAACTATCCAAAGCTAAAAGAAAGGTTAAAAAACAGCAGATACAAACTGTTATTTGAAACCTGGGCAGCAACATTTCACTATAATAACGACAAATATGAAGCAATGCCCTTATATTTACAGCAACGGTTTCCTGATTTAGCGAAGACCATACAGGAGCTGAAAAAGGTACATGCTATCAAATAAAGATCTTAATGAAAGCAGAGGCAAGTCACAAATCAAGCACCCCATCTTGGCACACCGACCACATCCTTTTGAAATCGCGGGAGGCCAATGACCTCATATATAACACCAAAAAGATCCTCTCTTGTGCCCCACCGATAAAAGCAGCATTCGGCACACCATCTTCTCCTACCTTGAACTGATAATGCCATCTGCACATTGCCTGGACCGGGTCGGACGAAACACTCGGGCCAAGCTCTACAAAAAATTGCCCATCATGTTCCCGGGGCAAATCACCTGCCTGAGCCGCCTTGCAACCCATACCCACGGTCTGTGCAAAGACAGGGACAGGTATCAGGCGAAGGTCGCTTTCCAGAGAATTTAAGTCAAAGGCCTTTTTGGCGCAGACATATTCCATACGATTCCACTGCGCGTCAAGTACATACGGGAGCACCTCCCATTTATCCTCCCACCCTTCGAGAATACCTGCACCCACGATAAGAAAAGGGAAAGGCCTACCGAGGCTGTCAAAGCTGTCCCTGAGAAGCCCGCATACGAGTTCATTCCTTTTGATTCCCTTTGCCCAGAATCTCCAGGAATTAACGTGGTTAGGCCTTGATCCGAGCATTTTGTAGCCGGATTCGACCCAGTCTGATAAGGCCTTTAACAGGGGGGTCTCAACGCCCAGGCGTATGAAGTCCCTTGCAACAGGATGTTTGCCTGTTGCTCCCCATAACCATGCCGTCTGTTTTGGTTTTATTGATCCCAGCATGTGACAATCTTTTCAGGCACCTTGCCCGGCCCTTGGGTTAATATCTTTATCACCTGTGTATGTCCTTTTAAACGGTATCTCACCTTGAAATACTTTATCCCTACACGTCTCAAGGATGATTTGTACTTGGGAAAATCACCAGGCCTGAATACATGCTGGCCTGTACGGAAATCATTGAGGAACTTGGCGAATGCCAGCGATCCCGTGTATTCTTTGATCAGTGTAAGGCTGCCAACTTCTATGGTAAACACTACATTAGAGCATGTCTGTGGAGACCAGTTAAAGACCTTCCTTGCCGGGTAGTTAAGGTTGGTCAGGGTCAATGTTTCGTTCTGGCACTGAAGCTCGAGATGCGTTGCATGTGGCTTGATCACCGCCTCTGTATTCACATCGGTGGGCAACCCGGTTACACTAACCCTGTAGTTTGGTTTGACAGGCCTCTCGCCCCTCGTGATATATGTGAGAAACTCACTGTCAAATGCAACCCGGTAGCCGAATAGAGCCTTTGAGTAATATCCCTTTCGGAGGTCCCTCCCCAGAAAAGGATCGGCATTCCCCTGAATGAATTTGGTTGAAAATCCACCCTTACCCAGCAAAAGATCGTTTGCCTGCATATAGTCTGAGATGCCCTGCACCTCAACAAGAACCTCACTCTCCCACAGGTCCTGAAGCTGGCAGGCACTCTCCTTACATGCATAGGACCAGAGAAATACTATGGGACCGGAGGCCAGCTTCCACATGGGCTCCTTTGCAGGTATCGCACTTGCCCCGGTAAGATCACCTATCGCCCTCTTTGCTATGAAGAAAGGGGAATCAGAGGTTACCGCATCTTCTGTAAGGGTCTGCTGGGACAATTTGAAAGAGATCTCCCTTGATGATGTCAGTGATAGAGCCAGTTCTGCTATGGTCTTTTGATATGTGTTGCACGCCCTTGCCGCTATTAATTGTGACTCATAGGAAAGGCCGTCACTGACCTTACCCACCTTGTCCTCTAACTTGTGTTTTATCTTGGCGCCTTTATCCTTTACCTTTGCTAGAGCCCCTTTTTCGCCGAAATCCATGGTGGAGGCCATATTTTTGACATATTCCATCTCATATATGAGCCTGACCCATGCCGGCTGCTCTACGCCTTCAGTATAAGGCTTTAATTCCTCTGACATCCTCTTTGATAAGGATTCATACGGCCCCTTCTTCTCGCCTATTCGTAGCGCTGCCTGCCGCCATTCATCCCTGCCTTTTAGCCTGCCCGATCCCTCGTCGAATACGTCTGCAAAATGATGCCATGCATTGAGATATTCGACCCGATACCAGGATTGGAACTCCCTCTGGTATGAAGATATTATAAGCGGATCCACTAACGCCACCTTGATCTCCTCCTGGAAGGAGTCTATAAGGTTTTTACCCTGCAGTGTATACGCAGACGGAACATGCGGCTCCTCTTCCATCTCGCCGCTGCCCTCCCAGAAACCTTTCAGGGTGACCCTGTAGGACGGCTCGTCCTCATTTATCCATGCAGCAAGCCATTGCATGTTCTTTATCTTTGTGGATACGATGTGTGTAAGAAGTTCCTGCAGTTCGTTCATCTCGGAGTTCAGGCCTGCCGTATCATGCGTCCAGGCAAGGCGGTAGAGATATAGCTCGCTGAATTTCTCGTTGATCTCGGGCATTGTCCTCTGGCCGAGCACGCTAAGGACAGGTTTAAAAGAGGCCTGCGGCCTCAACTGAAGTTGCTCAAGCTCTTCCCCGGTAATCCTGGCATTAAGCAGATTTATCCTGCGTACCAATAACGCTATATACCTGCCTATCTCGAGATCGGTCGTCTCTGAAGATATAGTGGTCATCTCCGAGGTGAGTCTCTGGTCGAGATTGGCCAGAAACCTCTCTGTCACCTGCGAACAGAAGGTGTTCTTCAGGCCTGTCTCCACATCAGTGCTTTCATCAAGGCCGAATCTTGGTATCCACCAGTTGCTGTTACTTTTCTCAACCACCAAGATGGCCTGACGGTATCGGTCCAGTGTGCCGAGGTCTGTTATAATCTCTCCCTGAAGAACGGGTGGATGTGAGAACTCCTGCGGTATACTCCTGATGATGGAAAGATTCTTGACGAAAGAAAAACTCAGAAGACCGCAAAAGGCTACCATGATGGCTATCCATGAAAGCAGCCCGATATTCTTTGTAAGCCTGTTCCATTCAAGGGCCCTCTGGGTAGGCGCGAACAGGTGCCTTTCCCTGGGCAATATCTTTGCAAAAAAATCATGCAGGAACAGCCCCTTATTCGTTCCCGGCAGGACATCCCTCTCTTCTATAAGGCCCAAGTTCTTCAAGAAATGCGAATACGGAGTGCCCTCCTGGCGTCCGCTGCTGAAGTAAACCCCCCTTAACAGCGGGCTTTCCTGGTATGGATTCTCCTGGAATGCGCCCTTCATAAATGAATCAAGACCCTGTTCGATACGGGCAAATTCTTCAGGAAAAAGCAGCATTGAAGGTTCAAGCTTTGCCGGGTCGATCTTGTGAAGCTGGAGCAGACGGATGTTTCTCAAGCGTTCCAAGATCGTGTGCATGAGGCTTTTTAGAAATGACTGCGTGTCCGGAGACGAGGTATGGTTAATCATACCGAAGGCCTGCTCTAGATTTTTCTCACTGAGCTGTTCGCAAAATTGTGTCATCCCCTGGACAAGGTCACACTTTGTTATCAGCACATATACCGGGAACCTTGCCTCTAAGACCCTCATCAATTCATCGATCCTGCGCCTGATATTCTTTCCGTCCTCGGTCAGCACGGCAGAATCAGACTCGAGGAGCTTGTCCGCTGCGACCGAGACCACAAGACCGTTTAACGGTTCCTTTTTCCTGTATTTTGAAAGCAGTCCCAGAAACCTCTGCCATTCATCCCTGTCTCTTCCCTCATCTATGGGGATGGCATACCTGCCCGCGGTATCGATTAACACCGCCTGCTCAAAAAACCACCAGTCACAGTTTTTCGTGCCTGAAAAACCCGAAACCCTGTTTATCTCTGCAAACGGTGATGAAAGATGCGCGCTCTTTATGGCCGTTGTCTTGCCCGCCCCGCTTTCGCCCATAACCAGATACCAGGGAAGCACATAAAGTGGGTTGCCGAATTTCTTCAGATGTGATGATTTCAGGGCTTCAACCGCCTCTTTCCACCTATCTTGCAGGTCATTGACCTGCCTCTTCTCGTCGTCCTGCAGCGATTTCATATATGCGTCGTCCTGCGAGACAATCTGGCTCACAAAGTGCTGTTCGCGCCTTTTTAGCCACAGCTTGTATCCGAAAAAAACAAAAAGCCCGATGCCGGTCAGCCCGATCAGGACAAAGATGCCCACCCACCACGGCCAGTCCAGGGCAAGGACTATCCCGAAAATCAATAAAAGGCCGAGCAGGGATGAAATGCCGATCAATGCCAATACTATTGGATTCTTTTTCATCACTGCACCATACTGAACAAGGTCTCGCCTATATTATTAAGGACAAAATGATAGATCAGAAAAAGGACGATAAAAAGCAGTACAGGAGATCCGGCACAGACAATATTAAACAGTGAGAACCTTTTCTGCATCGGGACTGTTACCTCCTGAGCAGTGTTTATGGGGTATGCCTCGGTAAAAAGTTCACCCTTGTCAAGATCCGGTATACCTACCGAACTGCCGGCAAGAACCTTGAGGTTCGAGGTCCTGAGCTGATCAAGAAGGAAATTATCCCCCTCGTTGCAGTAACGGCCGGCAAAACCCATGGCGAGGCAAAGATAGTACACCTCCCTCACCTCTTTCTGATGAGGCCCGATCGCATTAAGCCTGTCAAAGAAGATCTCGCCTGCGTTTGTAGTCTGATAATAAAGCCTCTGCAAAGGTTCCTTCTGCCAGCGTAGCTTTTCATTCCAGCTTGAACTCATTATGGCCTCGTCTATCCAGGCACAGATTGCAAAACGAGCTGACTCATAGTCCTCGTCTGTTATACCGCCATAGCTGATACTGTTTCTGCTCTGCTGCATCAACCTCTCGATATCCGACCTTATCTGGTCAAAAGGACCCTGCCTTTTTCCCACTGTCTTTACAAAGTAGAGCACATAACTTATCAACTCTACAAAACAATCACTGAGTCTCATATTAACACTCTCCTTATTATAGAGGCCCGACAAACCCAAGGCATCTGTAAGATCCCACCTTACATTTCATATCTTTGAAAATCAAACATGTATATAATATTTACCTTTCCTGAAAAAAACAAAGACTCTCTATATATCGTTAATATCTATCCTAAAAACACGTTTAAAAAAATTAGCCGATCAAACAATCCTTCACTTCGTGCTTAGCATATTTTTTATATAAATGAAAAAGAAACGGGTGCAATAATCTCCGCCACTCCTCCTGTTTTATTATCACCTGTTATATCAAGCCTCTACCAATACTTGACACAGATGATCAAATTACCCATAATCTTATCACAAAATAAAGATATCACGGATCAAATTATCAGGAGAGATAAAAGATGATTAACGCAATAATCAAATGGATAAATAAATTTCTTGTAGTGGTATTTGCAGTAAGTATACTCTTTTGTGCAGGGTGTTCAAAAAATGACATAGCACTGGCCAAAGGCAGTACCCTTGGCAACAGGGACGCAACGGTCAGCAGTGCATTTCAAAACTGCAGATACATAGAAACAGTTTCGTGGGAAAGCATCGAATCGGAAAAAGGACAACGCACTGTAAGAGCGACTGTCGCACTGCCTGTAAAGGCAATCATCGAGGACTTAAAAAACGACTCCGGAAACTGGCTCAGTATGGAAAGGGATTTCTTCCTGTACGCATCTGAGAGGATAAACACTACATCCATGCTGATCACCTTTGCCATAGGTTCAGACAATACAACATCTGTTGAAAAGATACAGTTCGGTATCGGTATACCAGGCAGTAGTGCATTGACAACCGGGCTTTCAAAGAGTGAGATAGATAAGATGCTTGATATCATCTTTGAAGACCAGGAGGGCTTGATCCCGGCGGCAGCACATCATATAAATCCATCCTTCAACAGTGGCAAGCTGTTGTTTGAAGAGGTAATCGGAAAGACCATATCCGATTTCCGGTAGGATAAACCTTATAAGGTGTATAAACCTAATGCTTTCATCTTTATCTACCGAATGTTCATAATCGGCAAAAACTGGGCTATACAAACGAAGGCCTTATGAACCGAAAAAATAAAGCTTGCAGATATAGCAAGAAAAAGACAATCTCCAAACAAGGTAGTCTCTTCAGACCAGGCCTGCTACATGGCACTGATAATAATAAAAACGGGGTATAATAAAATGGTACAAAGAATATATAAAGGCATCTTGGTATTGCTAGGCGGATTGTTTCTTCTGGCGCCATACAGTCCGGCTGCACTGGCCGATAAGGTTTCAGAAAATATCGGTGATATTAGACCTATGCAATACCAGGTTCATACAACAAAGGAGGTCCTTAAACAGCTCAAGCACAATCATTATCGAAAACAAGACATCAACGATGATCTCTCTTCGGAATTTCTTGAAGCATATATCTCGAAGATCGATCCTTCCCGTCAATTCTTCCTGGCATCAGATATCAGGGAATTTGATTCATACAGAAACAAAATGGATGATGCCCTTTGTTCAGGCGATCTTTCACCGGCATTCAAGATCTACAACCGCTATCATCTGCGCGCCAAGGAAAGGCTGTCTCATGTGATCAACCTCATTGAACTAGGTCTAGACACTATAAAATTCGATGTCGATGAAACACTACTGACAGAAAGAGAGGATTCTCCATGGCCTGTCAGCAGCACAGAAATGGATGAGCTATGGAGGAAACGTCTTAAAAATGAAGTCTTGAGCCTAAAACTTACAGATAAATCCATAGAAGAGATTACCGATACACTAGGCAAGCGATACCGCAATCAACTCCATCGCCTTGATCAGAACAAGAGTGAGGACGTATTTCAGATATACCTGAATGCATTTACGCAGACATATGACCCCCACACACAATATTTTTCACCAAGGTCCACGGAAAATTTTAATATCAATATGAGCCTCTCTCTTGAAGGGATCGGTGCCATGCTGACAAAGGAAAACGAGCACACAAAGGTGGTGCGCCTGATCCCTGCCGGCCCTGCACAAAAGGCCGGCCAGCTCAGACCTGACGACAGGATCGTAGGAGTCGGTCAGGGTGCTGAAGGTGAGATAGTCGATGTGGTGGGCTGGCGTCTTGATGACGTTGTCGACCTTATCCGCGGCCCGAAAGAAACCATGGTGCGCCTTGAAATCATACCTGTAGATTCTGTAGATGAACATCAGACAAAGACAATCAAGATTGTCCGCAACACTGTAAAACTTGAGGAACAGGCGTCACAAAAAGCTATAATAGATATCGAGAAAAATGGAATTGTATACAAGATGGGTGTGATCGATATCCCCACCTTTTATCTTGACATCAAGGGTCTTCAGGAAGGCAAAAAGGATTTCAAAAGTACTACAAATGATGTTCGAAAAATCCTCGGCGAACTCGCCAAGAGCAAGGTAGACGGGATCATGATTGACCTTCGAGATAACGGGGGCGGGTCTCTACAGGAGGCCACAGCGTTGACGGGACTTTTTATAAAAAGGGGACCGACCGTACAGATACGCTATGCAACAAGTGATGTGGATACCCTCTATGACCGGGATCCGCGCATATTCTACAGCGGCCCGCTAATAGTAATAGTAAACAGGCTGAGCGCCTCTGCATCGGAAATCTTTGCAGGCGCGATACAGGATTACAACAGGGGAATTATCGTTGGAGAAAACACCTTCGGCAAAGGCACTGTTCAGACATTATTACCCTTAAGCCATGGACAGCTAAAGGTTACCACAGCAAAATTCTACCGTGTATCGGGCGCAAGTACCCAGCACAAAGGTGTTATACCAGACATCTACTACCCAAGCCTGTACGACATGGACACCATAGGTGAAAGCTCCCTTGACGAGGCCCTTCCATGGGACACCATAGCTGGGGTAAGACATAGAAAATACATGAATATACCCACTATACAGGACCGCCTCATAAAACTGCACAACGATCGTATGCTTGGCGACCCTGATTATACCTACCTACTTTCCAGCATAGAGCACTTCAACAAGATGAAAAAAAAGGACGAGTTGTCTTTGAACGAAGTCGTAAGAAAACAGGAACTGGATACATCACGTTCATGGCGTCTGGAGAATGAAAACAAACGCAGAAAGGCAAAGGGCATGGAGATATTATCAAAATTAGATGATAAGCAAGAGGATGATGAAGATATCAAAAGCGGCCCTGACCCCAAAGACCCGGTCCTGATAGAAGGTGCCAATATACTCACCGATATTATCACCGGTGAAGATGTCATCGTGGTGAGGTAATCATAGGTACTCGAACACGAAATTATCCGGGGATCTATTCATAGATCATAACAGAGGGTGAAGGTTCTTTCTCCCAGGTTTGGTTTGGTTTTTTTTAGAGCATATGTTATTCGAATACAAAAAGATAAAGGTGTAGAATAATGAAAATTCTAGTAACAGGAGGGGCAGGATACATAGGAAGCCATACGTGCTTAGAGCTCCTCTTGGCCGGACATGAGGTTGTTGTCGTAGACAACCTCTCAAATTCAAAGTATGAATCCATAAAACGCATTCAAAGACTTGCAGAAAAATCCGTTGACTTCCATGAGGCGGACATCCTTGACCGGTCTATGCTTAGCCGTATATTCGCAGATAATTCCATTGACGCAGTAGTCCATTTTGCAGGATTGAAGGCCGTCGGAGAATCAGTCGAGATACCCATGAGGTATTATCATAACAATATCACCGGAACCATCATCCTATGCGAGACCATGGCCCTCTACGGCGTAAAGAAGATTGTTTTCAGCTCTTCTGCTACGGTTTACGGAGACCCTGATTCAGTACCTATCAGGGAAGATTTTTCACTGCGTGCAACCAATCCGTACGGGCGTTCCAAGCTCATGATAGAGGAGATATTGAGGGATCTCTATTTATCGGACAATAAATGGAATATCGCATTATTGAGATACTTCAACCCGGTCGGAGCACATCCTAGCGGGCAGATAGGGGAAGACCCGAACGGGATACCAAACAACCTGCTGCCCTATATAAGCCAGGTCGCTATCGGCAAGCTTACGGAACTCAATGTCTTTGGAGATGATTACCCGACAAAAGACGGGACGGGTGTAAGGGATTACATACACGTGGTTGACCTTGCCAGGGGCCACTTGTGCGCGCTGGAAAGATTGTCCGACAACCCAGGCACAGTCACCTACAACCTCGGCACAGGCCGCGGCTACAGCGTCCTGGAAATGGTAAGAGCGTTTGAAGAGGCGTCAGACAAAAAGGTCCCCTACAGGATCACAGACAGGAGGCCGGGAGACATAGCCGAATGCTATGCCGATCCGTCGAGAGCAAACCAGGAGCTTAAATGGTCATCGACTAAAGGGATCCTGGAGATGTGTGCGGATGCATGGCGATGGCAGAGCAATAATCCTAGCGGATATGAATAGATTATCCCGTTCTTTTTAATGCTTAATGTCTAGGTAAAAAATATCATGAATAAAAAACCCTACCGCGACCTGATTATCATTGTAGCCGATAAACATCGACCAACAACGACCGTCCATGAGATTACAGATCTTAAACAGGCCCTGACAACAATACTCTCAGCTGTTACAGGCCATGCCATGGAAGGCTCGGACCAAACACCTCATCCGGATCATTCCTCTGTTGAAAAATGCTCCATAGGCGCCTGTTTCATGGCTGCATGTTCGGTGCCTCTTATATACGGGCTCAGAGAGGAAGAGATTGCTGTCGAGCCTGAAGCGATAATGCACGGCGCAGGCACACTTTTATTCAGACCATATAATGCAACCGATATCGACACCATAATAAGTGAAGGTATGCGGCTGTTCCGTGAGATCATCGAGATCGCTCCAAAAAACAAGAACCTTGCCGAATGGATAGAGAGCGTCCACAATCTTACAAACAGATATATCCTCTCGGGTGGTGACAAGGAATATGTCGAACTTCTTGCACCTTTATACCTGGTTCTCCTACAGGCATCGTCAAGCGCATGCAACGACTCTCATCAACATTGAAAGGGTCAAATGATATGGGGATTGTCAAAAATATAGCGATAAACGGAAAGGATAAGGTGGTGTCTGCTTCTCTAAGAAAATTTCTCCAACCCTACATGAAGGATATCGGCCATATCAAGGAGTTAAAGATTGATTCAGACAAAAAAATCATTAGCCTCTATATCGAGCTCAATGGTGAACACTGTCCCGTACATATTGTCGCAAGTGATTACGAGATTATTCAGGAAACAGGCAGGACATATCTCGTTATTTCAAAGATAAGTACATCCAGGCAGTGGCTTACCATTGTCGCCGAAACGTATCTCATCGGCAAGAGATTCGAACTCCCTGAAAAATATAGCCCTATAATAGGTATCCTTGCATGACACATGTTTATTCAATACGGAATCAACCCTTCAACGACAACACGCGTCTTGCATTTTTTGTTAAACTTATCTAGTCTAACTTAATTATAATACAATATATTGCATATTAAAAAAGGAACATTATCATGCTTATCAAAGACATTCTCGGTTCAACAAACATAACCTTCAGTTTTGAATTCTTCCCTCCTAAAACACAGCAGGCATGGGGAGGACTCTTCCGTACGATCGCTGATATCATACCATTGAAGCCATCCTGGGTCAGCGTTACTTACGGGGCCGGAGGAACCACCCGTGAGAATACACACGACCTTGTTCAGCGTATTAAGAATGAAACAGATCTTACCGTGATATCTCATCTTACCTGTGTCGAATCATCAAAGGATGAGATCCATACCATTCTGGAAAGATATTCCAGGCATAATATCAATAATATCCTTGCACTTCGTGGAGACCCACCACTCGGAAGCACTACCTGGTCAGCCGATTCAAACGGTTTTTCCCATGCAGTAGAGCTGGTAACATACATCAAGAAACACTTTCCCCATATGTGCGTAGGCGTAGCCGGCTTCCCGGAGGGTCATCCTGAAACACCCAACAGGCTCAAGGAGATGGAATACCTCAAGGCCAAGGTTGACGCAGGGGCAGACTATATAATCACCCAACTCTTTTTTGATAACAGGGATTTCCTCGATTTCAGGGAAAGATGCAATCTATCGGGCATCCATGTCCCTATAATTGCTGGCATAATGCCCATAATCACAAAAAAGGGCATGGGGCGCATGGCCGAGCTTGCCGCCGGTGCACGATTTCCTGCTTCTCTGCTGCGATCGATTGCACGGGCGAACAGTGACGAATCTGTTGAAAAGATCGGCATACACTGGGCAACCCAGCAGGTTCGGGACCTTATAGACAATAATGCAGACGGCATACATTTCTATACCCTCAATAATGCAAAGGCCACATTAAAGATATATGAATCGCTTGGCGTTACGGATTCCATACAGTTATGCTACTGATGAAAAAAACATACAACTTTCTGCCACGTATCTTGAAGATTGAAAAGGTCTTTTGAATATGCTTAACTCCTGTCGAGTCGTAATGACATCCTTAATCTGACAAAGCACATGACGGCTTATTTATTAACATAACTTGAGGAGATATATATGAATGATTGTCCATGCGGATCAAACCTGCCTTATTCCAATTGCTGTGAGCCTCTGATCAAGGGTATCAAACAGTCCGAAACAGCTGAACAGCTTATGCGCTCGCGTTATAGCGCATACGCCAAATCAGAGCTTAACTACCTGTATGAAACAACCCTGCCCTCTCAGAGGCACGATTATGATCATGAAGGTACACGAAGCTGGGCTGAAAAGTCGGTCTGGAACGGTCTCGAAATCATAGAGACAAAGGATGGAAAGATCGAAGACACCCATGGAAAGGTCGAATTCATTGCCAATTTTACCCATAAAGGCACGCGCAAGATACATCACGAGTCGGCCGAATTCAAAAAAGAAGACGGTAAATGGTACTTCAGCAAGGGGGAGTTTGTTCCTCAAAAACAGTTTATCCGCACAGATCCCAAGATCGGCAGAAACGATCCATGCCCGTGCGGCAGCGGAAAAAAATACAAAAAGTGTTGCGGGAAATAGGTCATCATTTGAATCATGATTTTGTTTTCCAGGCGAAATCTGTCTTTTTTTAAGATAATGCTACCTCTCAGCGTGAAATATATAATGAATCTAAATTTAATATATAACAGGTTATAATATATTGATTAAATGTTGACCAACTATGTTAAACTAGTTTACTTACACACTTTTTTTTGCTAAAATGCTTTAAGGTTTTGATATTTCATATTGTAGATGGGTGCATAATGAGGTGGTCTTTGATACATGGGAAAATATGCAAAGAGAGTTTTTACTTCAGAAATAGTACTGTCCATACTTTATAGGTGTATTAGGGTTTATTCCTATACATTTCGCTTCAAGGTTGAAAATGAGCATATATGGAAGGAACATGTCAGGGACAACCAATCGGTTATTATATGCTGCTGGCATCAGCAATTCTTCTCGGCAATCAGGCACTTTCAGTCTTATAAACAATATCAGCCGGCCCTCATGATATCACAGAGTACTGACGGAGAGATCATTGCGGGCGTGGCTCAAAGGACCGGGTGGCAGACCATCCGCGGGTCATCGTCAAAAAACGGCAAGCAGGCACTGGAAAACATGATAGACTGGCTCAAGACAGAACGTCTTGTAGCACATATCGTTGATGGCCCCAGGGGGCCTATAGGAAAGGTCAAGCCGGGAGTAATAAGGATGGCGCAGGAAGGAAACGCAGTGATAGTGCCTTTTTATACATCCGCTGAGCGTGCATGGCATTTTAAGAGCTGGGACAAATTTTTCATCCCCAAGCCGTTTTCAAGGGTAAGACTGATCTTTGGAGAAACGTTTTTCGTAAAAGAGTCTGAAAATGAATCGGATTTCGAAGCACAGAGGCTAATGCTCGAAAAAATCATGCTCAAAGGTTTGATAATGCATCGAGGTATGAAATATGCAGATTGATTTCAGGTTGCATTTAAATGGATAAATGGTAATCATAGAGACGCTTAATCGCTAAGCGAATAAGATATAAAAACATAGAGGAGGTAACAATGTTAAAAAAGGCTTTTTTGGTGGTTTTGGTAGTATTAATGACGGCATCACTAGGGTATTCCATGGAGGTGGCAGGGATAAACTTACCTGATTCCATCAGCGCTGCTGACTCCACACTGGCACTTAACGGTGCAGGAACAAGGACCAAATTATTTATTGACGTCTATGTAGGCGGTCTTTACCTTCAGAACAAGAGCAACAATGCACAGAGCATCCTCAACGCGGACGAGCCTATGGCTGTCAGACTTCATATCACATCTGGCCTTGTAACAAGCGAAAAGCTTGAGAGTGCCATAAGGGAAGGTTTTGACTGTTCAACCAAGGGCAATATAGAGCCTATGCGCGACGAGATAGAAAACTTCATCAGTGTCTTCAAAGAGAAGGTCAATGAGAATGATATCTATGATTTCGTCTACTCAAGCGACAAAGGCGTTGAGATATTCAAAAACGGCAAACTGTCTTCTACGACCCCAGGCCTTGAGTTCAAAAAGGCACTGTTCGGCATCTGGCTTAGCGACAAACCGGCGCAGAAAAGCCTCAAAAATCAAATGCTCGGAATATAATACACATAGTTATCATGGTGGGGGAGGACACCCTCCCCCCTTTTTTTTCAATGCCGTATCCCATCACGATCAGATTTATTCTTACCGGTTGATTTGTGATAAATATTTGATAATATACCCAAACTTATGAAAAAGATCATAAAAGACTGGTTGAATAAATACTTCTCAGATCCTCAGATCCTTATACTTGTCTTTCTCCTGGTCATAGGATTCGTCCTAATACTGACGCTTGGAGATATGATACTGCCTGTCCTGGTCGCTATCGTAATAGCCTATCTCCTTGAAGGTATGGTGCAGTGGATGCAACACCATCATATCCCCAGAAATGCCTCGGTTATATCTGTATTTCTTTTGTTTATAGCCTTATTGTTGATCCTATTTATTGTCCTATTACCCATGCTTTCAAGACAGATCGGCCAGTTTATCCAGGAGCTGCCTTCCATGCTTGCAAGGGGGCAGAATGAATTGATGCGACTGCCGGAAAGGTATCCTGATTTCATCTCAGAGGATCGCATACAGCAGATGCTCAATTTCATTGTCTCCGAATTCACTTACATAGGACAGCATATATTGACCCTTTCCCTGACCTCTGTTCGCGGTCTTATTTCCATCCTCGTATACCTGATACTTGTCCCCTTTCTTGTGTTTTTCTTCCTGAAAGACAAATCCATCCTCCTGTTATGGGTAAAGGGCATGCTGCCTGAAAACCGTGGGCTTGCAACGAGGGTATGGCACGAGGTCAACCAGCAGGTATCAAATTATATCAGGGGCAAGATATGGGAGATTATCATTGTATGGGCGGTAAGTTACAGTACGTTCATGCTCCTTGACCTCAGATTCTCCATGCTGATTGCACTCTTTGTAGGTCTATCCGTGCTTATCCCATATATCGGCGCCACTGTCATGATATTACCGATAGCCCTTATCGGCTTTTTCCAATGGGGGCTGCATGTCGACTTTATATATATCATGTCAGCATACGCTATCATCCAGGCCCTCGACGGAAACCTTCTTGCCCCGCTTCTCCTTTCCGAGGTGGTTAATCTCCATCCTGTCGCCATAATCCTTGCCATTCTTGTCTTCGGAGGCTTGTGGGGTCTATGGGGCCTGATATTTGCAATACCGCTTGCTACATTGGTGCATGCAGTCTTAAAGGCATGGGTAAGCACTATAACTAAACCTGTATCGGAAGCGGAGACTCTCGCTCAGCCATAATCAGGTATTCCGGCAATGACCTAAAGCTCCTGAAAAGTATAGTTACAACCTTATCAATGCTTGTTTATTAATCGCTACAAGACGATTCCGAAAACCATTTCATGATAATCAGTTTAGTTTTTCCTACATAATGTCGAAAAACTATAGAAACAGCAATGATTATTGAGACGAGTTGGTTATAATGACTAAAGCTACGCCCCTTATGAAACAGTTGCGCATCCTTATCGTAGACGACAGTGCTGTTGTACGTAGCGTCCTGTCAACCCAGCTTCTGAAATCAGGCTCCGAGGTAACCCAGGCCGAGGATGGTCTCCAGGCCTATGACATCGCCCTGTGCAAGGAATTCGACCTGATCATAACCGATGTTGAGATGCCTAATATGAACGGGATAGAGTTGTGCAAGAAGCTCAAATCAAACAGCAAGACCCAGCAGACCCCTATCGTCATACTGAGTTCTCTTGACAGCCCGGAAGACATCAAAAAGGGCTACATGGCAGGGGCATCAACATATATCACCAAGGCCCAGGCAAAGGAATCCCTCCTCGAGACCATAGAGACCGTGCTCCACAAGACGACCTTCCAGCGCGGAAGGCTGATCCTTGTGGTGGATGATTCCTCCACGGTAAGGACCCTTGTAGAAAGGGGGCTCAAAGAGGTGGGGTTCAAAGTCGTTACAGCAGAAAACGGAAAGGCTGCTCTCAGACAGCTGCAACACAACAAACCGGATCTTATACTGAGTGATATAGACATGCCTGAGATGAACGGAGAAGAATTCTGCAAGGCCGTACATACCAATCCTGTCACGGCTACCATACCCTATATCGTAATGAGTTCAAATAATGACCGCCCTATAATGCGGCGCATGCTCCAGATAGGTGCGGATGCATACCTTGTCAAACCCTTTAATCTTGATCAGCTTGTAATCACGGTTGAAAAGCTGATGTCTGATAAGCTTCTACTTCTTCACAAGGAAAAGGAACGTCTCGAAACAGAACAGAAATTGATCCTTGCCAGCATAACAAGTCTGTGCTGCGCGCTTGAGGCGCGGGATGCATATACAAGGGGCCACTCCGAGGCGGTATCGAATATTGCGGTCATGATAGCCACAGAGATGGGTATTGAATCCGGAGAGATAGAATCGATACGGCTCGGTGGAAAACTTCACGATCTGGGCAAAATAGGCATACTCGACAATGTCCTTCTAAAGCCAGGCAAGCTGACCGATGAAGAATTCGACATCATAAAAAAACACCCTGTTATCGGGGCCGATATATTAAGGCCGGTCCCTTCCCTGTCGAATATACTCCCCATAGTACTTCATCACCATGAAAGGATGGACGGAAAGGGATACCCTGATGGACTAAAAGGCGAGGATATCCCTCTTTGGGCACGTATAACAGCTGTGGGCGATACATATCATGCCCTTACAAGCGATCGCCCGTACCGAAAAGGCATGCAGAAGGACAAGGCAATGCAGATAATAGAATCTGTGAGCGGAACGCAGCTCTGCCCGGATTGTGTAGATGTCTTTCTCAAGATAAAGCTCTGGGAGACGAGCGAACTGGAAAACTTCGATGACGAGTCCATAATCTCTACCCCGTAGCCACCATTGCACCAGTGGAATACCACTTTGATATGAACTCATGCTCACACTTTATTATATAAAAAATGATTTGCATCCTCCTCGTCTTTTGTCTATGAATCTTTTCATTATACTGTTTAAGATTATCTATTATAATGCAAAAGGACGGCATACATGCGAAGAGATATAGTACATGAAGGGGCTGAACAGCTAACCTACGAGATCAGAGAAATCGTTTCTGTGGCTGACGACCTGGGAAGGCTCGGAGTCCCTATTACATTGGAAAACATCGGCGATCCCATCGCAAAGGGCGAAAGCCTTCCGACATGGATCAAAGATATAATCAAAAAACTCGCATCAGACGACCGGACATATGGATACGTTGCATCCCAGGGTGTTGCAGAGACCAGGGAATTCCTCGCAGAGATAGTGAATAGACGAGGCGGGTACCAGATAACAAAAGATGACATCGTCTTTTTCAACGGCCTCGGAGACGGGGTAGCCAAGATCTTCGGCTTCTTAAAGAGAGAGGCCAGGGTAATAGGCCCGTCCCCTGCCTATTCGACACACTCTTCGGCTGAAGCAGCCCATTCCGGATACGAGCACCTTACCTATGAGCTCGACCCTCACAACAGTTGGATGCCTGACCTGGAAGATCTTGAAAACAAGATAAAATACAACGATTCCATAGCGGGCATCCTCATTATCAACCCTGATAATCCGACAGGGGCGGTATATCCGAGGGCACTGCTAGAAAAGATAGTCGACATCGCCGGCAGGTACAAGGTCTTTATGATATGTGATGAAATATATTCGAGTATTGTTTATTCATCCGCAGAAACAGCACACCTGAGCGAGGTTATAAAGGATGTCCCGGGCATCGCTTTGCGGGGCATATCCAAGGAGTTTCCCTGGCCTGGTTCGCGTTGCGGGTGGATAGAGGTATTCAACCAGGACAAGCTGAATTTCAAGAGATACGTCAGGTCACTGATCAATGCAAAGATGCTCGAGGTCTGTTCTACCAGTCTGCCCCAATATGCCATTCCTCTTGTAATGGGTGATCCCAGGTATGAGGATCATCTAAGGATCCGGAGGGATATGTTCGAAGGCCGCGCCGTGCAGGCAATGGAGATCTTCGACAATGTGAACGGGATACTCGTAAACAAACCACAGGGAGCGTTTTATATGTCCGTGCTGTTCGAGGATGATGTTCTCGACCATAGCCAGACCCTGCCAATTAAAGACAGAACTGTAAGGGAATATATCGAGAACAAGGTAAAGGGGGTTGAGGTCGACAAACGTTTTGTATACTATCTACTCGGCTCAACCGGGATATGCGTCGTGCCCCTTACAGGTTTCTGCTGCGACAAGAAGGGCTTCCGCCTTACACTGCTTGAAATGGACGATAACAAACGCATATGGACCTATAGAACCATTGCCGAAAACATCAATACCTATCTGAACTCAAGCAAAACTCTGAAATCCAGATCCGCATCTTCGGCAAGGATATGATATTGACTTTACCGGCGCTATGACCTTAGGTTAATATTGTGGGGCATATAAAACAGGAGATCACCTTTGATTCGTCTGGAGATACCATAAAAGGAGTGCTTTTCCTGCCGGTTTCAAACAAAAAAGCACCTGTACTTATCATCTGTCACGCGGCCATGGATTTCAAGGAAAATTATTTCGAACTGTGCAGACACCTGGTGTGCAGAGGCATTGCAGCACTTGCCCTGGATATGCACGGTAACGGCCAGAGCCGGGGCAAACGCTTTCACGTAAACATCGGTTGCTGGGTGAACGATATAGTATCGGCAATAGATTACCTGATATGGAGGCAGTCCCCGAGGATACAGGAGATGTGGTCAAACTTCCCTTTGCCGGGTGCAGCCGATAGCTTTATGGTGGACACTATAAAACGGGTCGGGAATATTCTGTCTCCTGTAATGGTCCTTCATGGTTCAGACGACAAGGTGGACACGCCCGAAAATGCTTACATGCTCTTTGATGCACTGAGTTGCATCAAGGATATCAGGGTCATCCCCCAAAGCGGACACCTCGCCCTCCTTGATACCAACAAGGCAATGGTGATGGAACTGATATCCGGCTGGGCGCTGCGCTATCTTGGCGAGGGTAAAGATCCTCGATACATATGAAAAATACCCCCGTATTTTTACCTACAACCCCTGACGAGGCCCACAGGCTGGGCTGGGATACCATGGACGTTATCCTCGTAACCGGGGATGCCTATATCGACAGCCCTTTGATAGGCGTCTCCGTTATCGGAAAGGTCCTGATAGATGCGGGATACAGAGTAGGCATCATTGCACAGCCTGATCTCAACACAGACCAGGATATTAAAAGGCTGGGCGAACCGAGATTGTTCTGGGGCATAACGGCTGGCTGCATAGATTCTATGGTCGCCAACTATACCCCGTTAAAAAAAAAGAGGCGCTCGGATGACTATACACCGGGGGGGAAGAACGAACGCAGGCCTGACAGGGCAACCATAGCCTACACCAACCTTATAAGGAGGTACCGCCGAAACAGCAGACCCATAATCCTTGGAGGTATAGAGGCAAGCCTGAGGAGGATCGCCCATTATGATTTCTGGGACAACAAGGTCAGGAGGTCTATACTTTTTGATTCAAAGGCGGATATGATCGTATACGGCATGGGTGAAAAGACCGTATGCGAACTCGCCGACTGCCTGAACCGAGGTGATGACGCAACACGTATCAGGGGCCTCTGCTATATCTCTAAAAACAAGATAGACGGTTATACGGCCCTGCCCTCTTTTGAAGAGGCATCCTCAAGCAAAAAGGCGTTTACAGAGATGTTCTCCACGTTTTATTCAAACAATGACCCCATCAAAGGCAAAGGCCTTTATCAGGGGCATGGAGACAGATACCTTGTCCAGACCCCGCCTCAAAACATACCCGGCATCAAGGAGATAGACAGGATATACGACCTTGATTATGCCAGGGATGTCCACCCCTATTATAAGACCCGGGGCAAGGTCAAGGCCATAGAGACGATACAGTTTTCCATCAGCACCCACAGGGGGTGTTTAGGGGAATGCAATTTCTGCTCTATTGCAGTACACGAGGGCAGGATCGTGGTCAGCAGAAGCACAGCCTCTATCCTGAGGGAGGCCGGAATCATAGCAGGGCATCCGGAATTCAAGGGATATATCCAAGACCTCGGCGGGCCCACGGCCAACATGTATGCGATCCAGTGCAAAAAGATGATCAAGCAGGGACCGTGCCGAGACAGACGATGTATCTTCCCAAAGGTCTGCAGCGGGCTCAACGTGGATCACTCCTCCCTGCTTAACCTGTTAAAGGAGATCAGGAAGATCAGGGGTGTCAAAAAGGTATTCGTTGCTTCAGGAATCCGCTACGACCTGGTATTGGCAGACAAGGCCTTCGGCATGGCCTACCTTGAAGAGATCGTAAAACATCATGTCTCCGGACAGATGAAGATAGCGCCTGAACATACAGAGGAGAAGGTCCTCAAGAAGATGGGCAAGCCCGGCCCGGGCATGCTTACGGAATTCAGAGAAAAGTTCTATGCCCTTACAAAATCATTCGACAAAAGGCAATTCCTGACATACTACCTTATCGCCGCACATCCGGGATGCACGGAAAATGATATGAGAAGGTGCAGGGATTTTACACGGAAAAGACTGAATACCATCCCTGAGCAGGTACAGATATTCACCCCTACCCCTTGCACCTATTCCACCCTCATGTACTATACAGGCTATGACCCGTTCAATGAAGAGCCCCTTTTCGTGGAAAAAGATGTCTTAAAAAAGCAAAGGCAGAAAAATCTTATCACAGGCAATGCCAAAGCGGTTAAATAGCTCATCGCAAAGACGATACCCCTTTATTTTTTTTGGCTTTCAGACGACTATAACCCCATGGGAGGTGTATTATGAGATATCAGATCAAAAGGTTTTGTCTTTCACTGCTGTCTGCTGTGTTTTTTATCGGATCCGTTATCTGTTCCGGCTGCGAAGGGGGTGATACACATAAGGCTGTTGATGATACGGTCCGAGAGGTAAGCGGCGGCAAGATGATAGATAAGGGAAAAAGCCTGGAAGAACAAGTACATAAACTCAACGCACAGGAAATAGAACGCATACAAAAGGATATAGAAAAAGGGACCTATGGCGAGGATCAATAAATGATGATCAATAAGGTATAAACATATTACGTGTTACTGTCGATAAAGTACATATTGTTAAGGGATTGTCAGTGCATATGAATATGAAGGAAAAGATTACCGATCTTATACGAAACAGATCTACCAATATGCCCACACTACCGGTCGTAATAAACAATATCATTGTATGCGCAAGGAGCAATCGTTCTTCCGCTGCTGAACTAGGTCGTTATATATCCAATGATCAGGCCCTTGTGTCACGTATATTGAAGATAGCCAATTCCCCCTATTACGGCAGCCCAAAAAGGATAGATTCCATTACCAGGGCAATCATAGTGGTAGGCTTCAAGGAGATCATTTCCATAGCACTGGGATCAGGCGTATTCAGTGTCCTATCAAAGAAAAGCACCAAAACATCAATAGATATGAACCAATTATGGATGCATTCTATCGGTGTGGGTTTCGCAGCAAAAAATATCGAACTCTATATTGGAAGGCAAACGGATGAATCGACCATGCTGACAGGGCTCCTTCACGACATCGGCAAGATCGTATTCTTTGTATATTTCCCTGAAGAATACTCGAAGGTCCTGGAGGCAGAGGATATAAACACAGGGCCTTTACACCTTGTTGAAAAAAAGGTGCTTGGGCTGGATCATGCAGAGATGGCCTCTCTTATAATGAAGCACTGGAACTTTCCGGATATCATAAGCATCCCGATTTCTTATCATCATGAACATGAATCATGCCCCCGGGACCATCTCGATATGTGCATGATCATAAATGCAGCCAATTATATCTGCCACATATCAGAAATCGGCCATAGCGGGAATCAGTCTACCGAAAAGACTGAAGAGGCCTTTTCCGCACTGGGGCTGAATAATGAGGATATAGGGTCTCTGGTGGAAAATCTAAAGTCGGAACAGGAAGAAATAGAAGGTTTTCTTCAGGCATTACGATAGATATGACGCATATAACAGAAGAAGAACATCAGATAGCCTTTCTCGAAGAGGAAGACAACCTTACCCTCCTTGAACATATCAGGGAGGTATCCGACAATTTTGAAAACAAACTTGCCCAGTTGTCCATATTGAGAGAATTGGGCAAGACCCTTCATCACCTTAATGACTTCAGAAAGATCTGTGAGATCATCCTTGATGTGACTATAAGCAATACCATTGCAAGGAACTGTTCCATCATGCTCATGGACTTCGACGAGAACAAGCTGTTTCTCGTTGCCGCCACCAATCCTGAAGGCACAAGCTATATCATAGATCCCAACAACCTGTTTTCCAAGGAAGACCTTACATATACGTTCTCACCGGGAGACGGCGTTGCAGGCATAGCGATCCAGAAGAGACAGCCTATCCTTATCAATGATGTATATAAATCACCCATATTCTTTTCCGACAGGATGACTAGGGTATCTATCGGAACGCTCCTTTCCGTACCGCTGATAATAGAGGGGACCGCATGGGGGGTATTGACATTGAGCCACCCGGGGATAAAAAACTTCACCACGGATGATATATATCTGTTTACCATTGTAGCCGATTTCGTTGCACTGGCGATAAATTCAGCCCTCAGCTATATAACCCTCAAACACTCGGAAGAGAGGTACCGTGCATTATCAGAATATTCCAATGACGGGATCTGCATAATACAGAATAACGCGCACCATTACGCAAATCCATACTATAAGTCTTTATGCGGTTACAGCTTCAAGGAACTCCGCGATATACCCTTCAATGACCTCATGGTCAGCCGACACGAGGGATCGGAAGGCCACCTCGGCCCCAACATCTTCAAGAGCAACCTGCCCGGAACGATCGAGGCGGTTATGAAGACAAAGGGCGACAGGAAGATCAATGTAGAAATCAACTATGCACCTCTCTTATTCAGGGGAAGGCCTGCAAAGGTCCTGTCCGTCAGGGACCTGAGCGAGAGGAACGAGCTGGAAAAAAGGCTCAAACAGGCACAGAAGATGGAGGCACTGGGTATGATCGCAGGTGGTGTCGCACATGACCTGAACAACATCCTTTCAGGCATAACCAGTTATCCCGAACTTATACTACTCGAACTGCCTAAGGACAGCCCTTTGATAAAGCCTGTCCAGACCATAAAAAAATCGGGTGAAAAGGCGATTGCAACCGTGCAGGACCTCCTGACACTTACACGCAGAGGCACGGCCACAAAGGAAAGTATAAACCTGGGCAACATTGTCTATGATTACATAGAAAGCCCTGAACACGAAAAGCTCAAGACCTATCATCCCGGTGTACAGGTTATTACGGATCTCGACAGTAATCTTCTCAATATTATCGGGTCCCCCTTTCACCTTTCAAAAACCGTCCTCAACCTTGTCCTCAACGCTGCAGAGGCAATGCCGGATGGGGGAAAGATCCTCATATCGACACAGAATCGTTACATAGACACGCCTGTACAGGGTTATGAACTGATAAATGAGGGCAACTACGTTGTCCTGACAATCACCGATACGGGAGGGGGCATATCACCTGAAGATGCCGAAAAGCTTTTTGAACCCTTCTATACCAAGAAAAAGCTCGGCAGAAGCGGCACAGGCCTGGGCCTTCCGGTTGTCTGGGGAACAGTCAAAGACCATGATGGGTATATAGACATTCGCAGCGCTGAGGGCAAAGGCACATCATTTTCTTTGTATTTTCCTGCGACCATGGAACCGGCTTGCAAAAACATGAACCATCACGGCCTTGCCGAATATCTCGGGAATGGAGAGACCATCCTCGTGGTCGACGACATAGCTGAACAAAGGGAGATAACCTCGCACATCCTCTTGAAACTAGGCTATAGAGTCAAGGCCGTAGAAAGCGGAGAAGCAGCTGTTGAATACCTCAACAATAACCGCACAGATCTTATCGTCCTGGACATGATAATGGAGCCGGGCATGGACGGGCTCGATACATACAGAAAGATCCTCGATATATATCCAGGCCAAAAGGCGATAATAACAAGCGGCTTCATCGAGACCGACAGGGTCAAAGAGGCACAGAGGCTTGGCGCAAATACATATATAAAAAAACCATATTTGCTTGAAGAGATAGGAATCGCGATCAAGAATGAATTTACGTCCGGTTGAATACAATACCGCTGGACTTACCTATCGGTCCATTGAACCTTATTATATACATCATATGTTATTTAATAGGAGGTTAAAATGACTGTACCGAAGATCGTTATAATCGGTGCCGGGAATGTGGGTTCTTTCAGCGCGGCCGTAATGGCCAGAAAACAGCTCGGCACCATATATCTGTACGATATCCTCGAAAATCTTGCTGTAGGCAGGGCAATGGATATAAACCAGGGCTCACCCTACCTGCACACGGACTCCAGGGTAACGGGTTCAGATTCACTCGATGTACTTGATGACTCGGACATCGTTATCATAACGGCAGGGTCTGCCAGACATGACGGCATGAGCAGGCTCGATCTCCTCAAGGAGAACCTCGAGGTTATAAAAACCCTCGGGGCAGCCATCATGTTCCGCTGTACAAAGGCCAAGGTACTCGTGGTCAGCAATCCCGTCGATGTCCTTACCATGTACATGAAGACTTCCTGGCCCGAGATGAATGTGTTCGGGCTGGGGTGTTCCCTGGACACCATGCGTTTCAGGTTCTTTGTCGCCGAGTCGTTCGGCGGCTCGGTTGACTGTTCGCGCGGTATGGTTATCGGCACGCACAATGAAAACATGATCCCGCTTGTAAATCATGCAACTATCGGAGGTGTCCCTATAAGGCATCTGCTGACTGAAGACACCATAACCGGCATCGTCAAACGAACACGCATAGCAGGGACCGCCATTGTACATAAGCTAAGGGTCCACAGCGGCTTCTATGCCGCATCTCATGTGGTGACGCAGGTTGTAGAGTCGATGGTCTTCAACAGGCTCGGCACATTTTCACTGAGTGTACCATGCAGAGGCGAGTACGGATATAACGGCATCTGCCTTGCATTGCCCTGTGTCGTGGGTCAGGAGGGTATTCAACGCATCCTGGAGATTGATCTGCAAAAAGTGGAAAAAAACTCGCTTAAGATCTGTGCCGAGGCCATGACCGAGGTATCTAGCCTGTTTTGTTGACAACCATGCTTTGATATAGTAGATTTTCAAACTCAACAAATAGGCTAAAAATGATATTATACAATAAATATATTGGACTGCTGACAACATCATGAAGACAACTGCCGTAAAGCCCATGAAATGCGAATTTGCCACCGAAGGTCTTTTGTGGATAGACAAGATAGCAACTGGTGTAGGCCTGATCATCTTCAACTCAGAACACAAGTTTGCAGCAGGGATACATCTCCTCAGGGGCAAATCGCGGGGGGATTTTCCGGAGAACCCCGCCTATTATGCGGATACAGCCATCGATCACATATACGAGACATTTAAAAGCAAGGGGATAAACACCAATCTGTCCGTAGCTATTGCAGGAGGGGCAAATCTCCTTTCTACAGAAGAACAGTTGTCCGTTGGACAACGCCTTATCTCAACGGTCAAGGCGCTTCTTTCCAGTAAAAATCTTACAGTGAAGTTGGAAGCGGTCGGGGGAAACAAACTTAGGACGATGATCCTCAATATCGATGAGGGGAAGATTCAGATATCATAATGAAGATATTGTGCCCGCATTGCCATAAACAGTATATTATCGATGAAAACAGACTACCTGCGGACAAGACGGGTATAAAGATGCCCTGCCCTTCATGCAAGGGGCTAATAGAGATAGCTCTCGCCTCTGACAAAGGACCGGGGAACTCTTCCGATCAAACCGCGGGCCCAAAAGCACCTCAGGACCCGAAGCTCAAGACGGGTCAGGAATTAAAAAAAAGGATCTTCAGCTCACTCGATGATCTTCCCCTGATGCCGCAGGTAGCCCAGAAGGCGCGCAAGGTGGTCTCCGACCCCAAATCGAGCTTTTCCGACCTTGCAATGGTTATAGATACTGACCAGGGGATTGTCACACGTGTATTGAAGATGGCCAATTCCCCTTATTACGGCATGAGCGGCAAGATCTCATCCGTTCAGCACGCATCTGTAATACTCGGCACAAAGACCCTTATGGAGATCCTTACGCTTGCATGCTCTTCGGAGATCCTCGGCAGTACACTTTCAGGATATGACCTCGATGCAGGAGATCTTTGGAAGCATTCCCTGGCAACGGCATCCGGATCTCAGATCATTGCCAAACGCTTGAAACCCGCACTGGCTTATGATGCATTCTCTGCAGGATTGATCCACGATGTAGGCAAGATCATCCTTGACCCCTATGTTCTCGAGAGGAAAGAAGCATTCAACACCTTTGCAAAGGACGGCACACAATCCTTCCTCGAGGCTGAAAAACAGATACTCGGCTTTGACCATGCAGAACTCGCTTCAGAGGTCTGCGAAAGATGGAATATACCGTCTAACATCGCAAAAGCCATAAAGTATCATCATGATCCTACCCTGTCGAACAATGACGACCTTTCTTACATCGTCCACATGGCCGATGCCATAGCCATGATGAGCGGGATAGGTTCCGGGCTGGACGGGATGCTTTATACTATGGCGGAGAATGCCATGGATGTTTTGAGACTCAACCAGGAGGATCTCTCCATTATCATGGTGGAGATGGTCCAGTATGTAGAAAAGACCACGCAGGGCAGTTAGCCTTTTACAGACAAGAGCATTTTAATGGGGAAAAAGGAATATACCATTGACCGTATCGTTCGTATCGCCATAACCTTGGGTCTGATCTTCGGGCTCATAACGCTGCTGGGTTATTTAAGCGATGTCCTCATACCTTTTGCAATCGCCATGCTGCTGGCATATCTGATTAATCCCCTTGTACTGTTTGTTCAGAAAAAGATAACCAACCGCATATGGGCTGTATTTATAAGCCTTGCAGTTATATTTACCGTTATAGTCGCCTTATCCTGGATATTGATCCCCATTATAGCAGGCGAAATAATACACATGGGCCAGATCCTTACAAATCTGGTAAACAACACCGATATCGCGCAACGCGCCGCTGACACACTGCCCCCTCATATATGGAAGACGATCAAAGGATATGCATCACAAAAAGAGATCCAGGACCTATTCAGCACGGACAGCTTGATGAAGCTTACAGAGGCCTTTGCCCAGAAAATACTGCCGGGATTATGGGGTTTTATTAGCGGGACTGCAAGTTTCTTCCTGGGCCTGCTCGGGTTGTCCGTAATCCTTTTATACCTCGTATTCCTCCTGTTTGACTATCAGATCCTCAAGCAGGACTGGAAGGGCCTTATTCCTCATGCCTACCGCGACTCCGTCATTGCATTCATAAACGAATTCAATTCAGCCATGAATCGGTATTTCAGGGCCCAGGCCCTTGTCGCTTTCATCGTAGGGGTCCTTTTTTCCATCGGTTTTTCCATTATTGCACTCCCCATGGGCATTGTGCTCGGATTGTTTATTGGGCTCTTGAACATGGTACCCTACCTTCAGCTTCTGGGCGTGATTCCTGCCTTTTTACTTGCCCTTGTACACGCCCTGGAGACGGGTGCGGGCATCTGGACCATGTTCGGGCTCACCGGTTCAGTCTTCGTGATAGTCCAGATTATCCAGGATGCATTCCTGGTCCCCAAGATAATGGGCAGGGTAACCGGCTTGAGTCCTGCAATGATCCTGCTGTCGCTTTCCATATGGGGGAAACTCCTCGGCCTGTTCGGGCTTATCATCGCTTTACCCGCAACCTGCCTTATCCTAGCATACTACAAACGTTTTCTAGATTTGCATGCCCATGCCCATATATGATCCTTATGATCACACAGGCAGTGCAAACATATCCGGCGTGACACTGTTTTTTTTAAAGTATACGACCTGACCTACCGTTAATGTAAAAAACTGACACTTTGACGATAGGATGTCTCTATGGGTGTTATACATGTCTGTTACCGATTTGGATTTGATGACGGGGGACAGGAATCATTCGATATCAATATCGATGAAAAAACTCTCGAACTCATCGGTCCGTATCCCGAGAAGCCCCCAGCTTGGACAGCCCTTGACTTTCATCAGTGCCCCATGTGCCCTCTCAGTATCGATACGCATGCCTATTGTCCCATGGCAGCCCACCTTGCAAACATTGTAGAACGGTTCAACAACGTAAGGTCTTTTGATAAGGTCGACCTCGAGGTCATCATGGACAACAGGATTTCTGCAACAAAGACTACCGCACAAAGGGCCATCAGCTCTCTCATGGGTCTTGTCATAGCGACAAGCGGTTGCCCTGTCACATCATTCTTCAAGCCCATGGCACGATTTCACCTCCCCATGGCAAACGAGGGCGAAACCCTTTACAGGGCAGCGTCCACGTATCTGCTGGCACAGTACTTTGCCTGCAAGCAGGGTAACGATGCCGACCTTGAACTGGATGGGCTTACAAAGACATACACGGATGTTCAGATGCTTAATGTGGCGATGGCCAGGAGGCTGAGGGATGCAATCAATGAGGACGCATCGGTCAACGCGGTTATATGTCTCGATGTCTTTGCCAAGGCCATGCCTTATGCAATAGAGGATTCCCTGGAACCATTACGGGTCCTGTTCAACCAGTACCTGGATCAACCATAGGCGGTTAAGGCGGCAGGCGTATAAATACCATCCAATTTTTTCAAATATACATGGAATCATGCCCTTTTGTATGATAAAAAAACCTGACTTTTAAACAATAAAGTATCAGAGGGGGCTTATCTTGAAAAGGGTTATACTGACGACACTTTTAATATTGCTGGCATTTTCTGGTTACAGCTTTGCCGATCAGGCAAAACCTGTCGTAAGGATTGCAACAAACCTCGGGGATATCGTTATCGAGCTCGACAAAGGGTCTGCCCCTGCGACAGTAGAGAACTTTATCTCTTATGTGGATTCAGGGCTTTATAACGACACGATATTTCACAGGGTGATCAAATCCTTCATGATCCAGGGCGGGGGATTCACCAGTGACATGTCACAAAAGACCACAAAGGCCCCTATCGCCAACGAGGCATACAACGGCCTGAAAAATCTCCGCGGGACCATAGCGATGGCCAGGACCAGCCTCCCCCATTCCGCCACCTCCCAGTTCTTTATCAACACAGTGGACAACCCCTTCCTCGATCACAAGGCAAAGACAGGAAAGGGCTGGGGATACTGTGTATTCGGCCGTGTCATCAAGGGCATGGATGTCGTGGATACCATAGAGGGAACAGCCACGACCGTAAAGAACGGACACAGAGACGTTCCGGTCAAGACCATTGTCATAGAAAAGGCAATAATTGAAAAGCCTTCCCCGGAAAAATAACAAAAAGACAATCATATCCTGGGCATTATACGACTGGGCAAACTCGGCCTTCGCAACAACGGTTATGGCCGGGTTCTTTCCTGTCTTTTTCAGGCAGTACTGGAATGCCGGGGCTGATGCCGCTACAATCACGGCCCGTCTCGGCATGGCCAATTCCCTTGCAGGCATACTTGTGGCGCTCTTGGCCCCTGTGATCGGCGCTATTGCCGACAAGGGGACCTATAAAAAACGCTTTCTGATATTCTTTGCCGTGACCGGCATTGCAATGAGTGCGTCTCTATATACCATCTCACAGGGCAGATGGCTTACCGCCATGATCGTCTACGTAATAGCCGTGATAGGCTTTAGCGGAGGAAATGTCTTTTACGATGCCCTTTTAACCCTGGTAACGGATGAAGAAAGGATGGATTTTGTATCTGCGCTCGGCTTTTCACTGGGCTACCTGGGCGGCGGGATCCTTTTCGGCGTGAATGTGTGGATGACCATTTGCCCCAGCTGCTTCGGCCTTTCAGATGCGACAGAGGCCGTGCGTCTTTCGTTTCTCATGGTAGCCCTCTGGTGGGCGTTTTTTTCCCTCCCGCTGATCATCTATGTCAGAGAGGTCAGGCCTCAACAACATACCCCTATCAAGACCATAATCCTATCCGGCATGAGGCAATTCATAGATACATTCCATGAACTAAGGCACCTCAAGGTAATCTTTACCTTTCTCATTGCCTACTGGCTATACATAGACGGGGTGGATACAGTGGTGCGCATGGCGGTAGACTATGGCCTTTCCATAGGATTTAACAGGAACGACCTTATAGCGGCCCTTCTGCTTACTCAGTTTGTCGGGTTCCCGAGCGCTATCTGCTTCGGACTTCTCGGTGAAAGAATAGGTGCAAAAAGGGCAATCCTGATAGCGATATGCGTTTATCTCTTCATATCTGTCTGGGGGGCGTTTATCAGGCACAGGTATGAATTCTACCTGCTTGCCGTTATTGTAGGTATTGTCCAGGGCGGTATCCAGGCGCTCTCCCGTTCATTCTACGCGAGAATCATTCCCGAGGACAAATCAGCGCAGTACTTCGGCTTTTATAATATGATCGGCAAGTTTGCAACCATCATAGGGCCTGCGCTCATGGGGACAGTCGCATTGATCGTACGTTCTATGGGCTACAGCAGCGACCTTGCCTCGCGGTGCAGCATCATATCCATCTCGCTGCTCTTTCTCGCAGGAGGAGGTCTTTTTCTCAACGTGGATGAGGATAAGGGTAAAAGAGACGCGCAATACCTCTCATAACAAATCCTCAACAAAGCGTATCTTTTCTGACATTAAATCGCAGAGTCTTAAAACAGTGGCCTCGGCCATGGAAACCGCCGTGAATACCGGCTGTCTCCATGGCCTGCCTTTTTCTACGTCAAAGTCTGTGATCCTCTTGTTTATAGTCGGACCACGTCATTCATTGATGCCAGTTTATTCGAGCTCTTTGATAAGACCCCTAAAACATAACCAAAAAGGGATCATTATCATTTACCTGCAGCGCTTTTATCCTGTATATCTTGTCCTGAGCCATGAATGGAATTGTAATAAACACGACTATCTTTTGCCAGCTGCAAGATCTGCAGAGGGAGTTCGAGATCTATCTTTTTCAACCTGTCGACATCCACCATAATAGATAAGTCGTCCTGGTGGAGGACCGGCAGGTGATCCGGACTGGCACCCTCTTTGAGGATCTTTACGATATTTTGGGCGGCCAGTGACCCGACATAGGCAAAGTCCGTACCCACATAAAGAGAGGCCCCGGGCTGAGGGTAATGCATCATTGATATAAGCGGTATCTTCGGGGCAAGGGTAATCTCTACCAGTTCACGGCAGGGCTCATTGTTTCTCATCCCGTAATATGTATCTATCGGAAGAAGAAAGGCCTCTACCCCGCTACCTATCAGCTCCTTTGCGGCAGGGATGAGGCTGTCTTTCCGGTGAACCTCTTTGGTAAGGAATGTCAGGCCCATCGACTGACCCGCCGCGTTGAGTTGGGCTATCTGAGCCAGTGCATTGTCGTCCTCCGTATGGATGATACCGTATGTCTTCTTATCGGGGAATGCCAAATGAAGAATCTTGAGAAAATCGTTGATATCCATATACAGGGTGGCGCCGGTGAAACCAGGCCCGGCAACTTTCAACGACTTACAGCCCGCGGCCTCGGGGATAGCCACCGCCGTGAATACCAGCGGTATCCCTGCTGCAATGATCTTCTCTTTGGAATACTTGGTCGCAGCTGTGCCGACGGCTAGGACCAGATCGGGTTTTTCATTTACTATCTTTGACGCCTCTTTCCTGATCTGCATCAAAACACCCATCTTTTTCCACAGCCCGCCTTTTTCTACATCAAAAGGTATGACCCTCTTGTTTATCGTCAGGTTTTGACCTTCTATGAGGCCGTTCGATTCGAGTTCTTTGATAAAACCGCTATAACATAAATCGAACGGATCATTGTCGGTCACCTGCAATATCTCTATCCTGAAGGTCTTTTCCTGCGCCATGCAGGGGATAGAAATAAATGTGACTATCAATGCCAAAACAAGTATTGTTCCAATCTTTTTCATGTGTGCTGTCCTCCTGATCTTGGTTATTCTATATATACGGATTATTGAGAGAAGAACTTGAACAACGCATTCTAGTAATATATCCCCTGGTTTTGATTATTATGCCATAATCAATATCTTATACTGTTATCATATTATTTATATGCCTTTGCCAGTTGCAATATCTCCAGGGGAAGCTCTATCTTGAGTTCCTTCAACCTCTTGACATCGACCATAATAGAGAGGTCATCCTGTCTTAGTATGGGCAGGTGATCCGGACTGACACCTTCCTTGAGTATACTGACGACATTCCGGCCGGCCAGCGATCCGATATATGTGAAATCCGAACCGACATACAATACAGCGTCCGGGACCTTAACGTGCATCATTGATATAGCCGGTATACGATGAGCAAGGGTCTCTACAGACAACTCGGTGCAGGCTTGATTTTTTCGCACTCCATAATAGCTGTCCATAGGCAGCAGAAAGACCTCGGTACCCTGTGCTATCAACTCCCTTGCAGCAGGTATGATACTGTCACTCTTGCTCACCTCTTTGGTGATAAATCTCATACCCATAGGCCCGCCTTCTTTTTTTAGTCGCTCAATCTGGGCCATTGTATTGTTCTCACCGGAATGTATGATGCCGAAGGTACTCTTTTTGGGGAATGCCAGATGAACAATCCTGAGAAAATCGTTGATATCCATATACAGGGTGGAGCCTGTGAAACCCGGCCCTGCAACACTCAGCGACTTGCAGCCGGCAGTCTCGGGGATTGCAACCGCAGTGAACACCAGTGGTATGCCTGCTGCAATGATCTTTTCTTTTGCATACTTTGTCGCAGGGGTGCCTATAGTGAGTACAAGATCGGGTTTTTCCTTTACTATATCTGACGCCTCTTTCCTGATCCGCATCAAAACCCCTATCTTTTTCCAAAGCCCGGCTTTTTCCAGATCGAAATCTATGACCCTCCTGTTGATCTTCAGGTTCTTGCCTTCATTGAGTCCGTTTGATTCGAGTTCTTTAAGAAAACCGCTAAAACAGTAATCGAAAGGACTATTATCTGTTACCTGCAGCACCTCTATCCTGTAGGTCTTTTCCTGCGCCATGCAGGTTCCTGAAATAACTGCCGCTATAAATACCAGAACGATCACAGTGACTATATTTTTCATGCTTGCATACCTCCTAGAATTGGTCATTATGTGTAGAGGAATATAACCTCGGAAAATTATATAGGCAACTTAAGCATAAAAAAAACGTTCATCTTTTTGTATCAAAGATGCGATACATACTCATATGTGGCCGGATATTGCGTCCGATGCCGCAACTTATTAACTGGAGGGGATCTGATGATACAAAGGGCCGGTTATATGGGCCGTAAAAGAGATGATTCATATTCAGGGATGGTCTTTATGACCTTTTTTCGGCTTTTAATCATTATCTCGATCATATCAACCACCCCTGTTTGCATTATTGCCGCAGATACAGGATTAAAGCTGGTCGAGGCTGAAGGCCTCATGTCTGCAAAGGATTTTCAGGGTGCTTACAAGATACTCGGTGAACTGCATAAACAGGACCCTAAAAACCTTAATATCAATTACGGCCTCGGCATGGCCTCATTTGAGATCAGAGACTATGAGAGGGCATTTATGGCCCTGGAATATGTAATCACCATGTCACCGTCAGATACACGCGCAAAAGATCTGGCTTTGCAGTGGCAAGACAGGCTAAACCATATGTTTACACAGGACCCGGCTGATGTGAACATCAATTTCTACCTGGGAAGGGCCGCATTCATCAACAGGGATTTTGAATCCGCGATAATGGCATTCGAACGGGTCCTGATCGCAAGGCCGGATGCTTACAGGGCAAAGCTGGAGATGGCAAGGAGCTACTTCTTGATGGGTTCATATGCCGCAGCGCATCAGTATTTTAAAGAGGTCCTTGAAAACGGGCCTCCGGAGAATGTCAGGCTCAATATAGAAGGATTTATATCCGCCATAAAATCTACCGAGAAAAGGCACTTCCTCTCTGGCAGTATATCTACGGGCTGCGATTGGGACGACAATGTGAATGTGGCACCATCGAGCGCAGAGATAGAGATCAGAAACGATATCGGACAGTCTATCCCCGTGACCATCGATGATGCAAAAAGAGACGAGATCTTCACCTCCATGGCCAACTTCAGCTATGTCTACAAAGATCCGGACGGATTATCGGCATGGAAGGTTTCATGCGTGAACTACAATGCCCTGTACAATGACGAGGAAGACCTCGATATCAACTACTTTAGCTTCAAGGCAGGCTTGAGCGTCCAGGGACGAGCCATATCATGGGATGTCTATGCGCTCTTGGACCACCTGAACCTGGACTATGACCAGTATATGCGAACGCACGGCACCGGCACATCGCTCCTGCTGGGCATATCACAGGGTCTCGTGCTGAGCATGGACGCAAAGTTCAGGAAAAAAAATTATTATGAGACACCGGACAAGGATGCCAAAAACATAAGCCTGAGCCTGAATCCGGTATATGTCCTGGGTTTCAATCGCTTGAGCGCATCGTTGGCAGGAGAGATGGAAGATGCACAGGAGGATGTCAACACATATAAACGCGGGTCCTTCGGCCTCGGTTATGGACGGCAACTTCCTTATTTAACGACTCTTTCCCTCAACTACACATACCAGTGCACGGATTATGACGACGAAAATCCCTTGTTCGGCAAAAGGCGTTCCGACGATGTCCAGTATTTCTCGGCAGGTCTAACAAAGACCCTCTGGCAGACTCAAAAAAAGGACATGGGGCTCAACCTTGGCGTGAATTACACCTATACCACTTCCAGGTCGAACATAGACCTCTATACCTATACCAAAAACGTCATATCGTCGTCCTTGTCCTTCGTATTCTGAGCCGAATGCAGGCTTAATATAATGTCCGATCGTGCCGATCTGGGATTATATATAACAATAAGAGGTTCATGGTCCGTGACACATGCCGGGCCGCGCCTAGGAGTTTTACGATGAAAAAGAGCATCCTCTTGTCTGCAATCTTTGTCTGGATCTTCGCGTGTCTTCCGCTTATGGCATCAGAGCGCGCGACATCCATCGGTCGCGTCATTGCCGTAAGGGGCAGCGTCAGTGCTGTCGATGTATATGGCGAAACCAGGACCCTGTCCATGAAGAGCCCTGTATATCAGGGAGACACGATCAAGACAGGCAAATCCGGAAGGCTCCAGGTAATGTTCGAGGACAACACGATCATAAGCCTGGGCCGATCAAGCGAGATATACCTGAGCGAGTATGTATGGAGGCCTGAGGAGAAAAAAGCAGCCATGAAGACAACGGTCAAGGAGGGTGTATTCAGGGTCATGGGAGGGGCCATCACCAGGGAGGCCCCGGAAAACTTCACTACAGAGACCCCTGCAGCCACGATCGGGATCAGGGGCTCCATGTATGCGGGCAAGGTCTTCGACAGGAAACTCTCCGTTGTATTCGAAGGCGGCAAAGGAATCACAGTCACAAACCCGGCCGGTTTCGTAGAGATCAGCAGGCCTGGTTTCGGGACCGATATCCCGAACCCCGACATCGCACCTAAACTGCCCAAGAGATTCAGCACGGATGATATAGAGGAACTCAACAGGGAACTCACCATGAGCGGCAATAAAGAACAGGAAGATTCCACATCATCAAAAAAAGATCCTACGCCTGAAGGCGATCATGAAGGTGATCCAAATCACCGGGAAGATAACGGCGACAACCCTGAAGACGGGGACGATAGAGAAACACGTGATCATGACTCGAAGGGAGACAACCCTCCATCGGATAGAGGACCGGGACCGGATGATGATAATCCAGGCGATGACATGAAGGAACCAGACGAGGGTATGACGGCGCACGACGGCGATATGCGCGAACCAGGCGAGGGTATGCCGGCGCACGACGGCGATATGCGCGAACCAGGCGAGGGTATGCCGGCGCACGACAATAGGCCTATGGAAGGTGATGGAATGCCTGATTTTGATGAGATGCCATTTCCGGATGATTTAGGCCCTGATCCTGACATGTCTCTTTTGCCACCTCCCCCTATGGAATCAAATCCGTTTAACAACCCGATAGATCCAGATGTAATGGACACAGTCTATGACGCGACCACCGATGCAATAGAGGATTCAAACACTTACTCAGCAGCGTCAAATGATCCTGAACCCGATCCTGAGCCCGATCCTGAGCCTGAACCTGAACCTGAGCCTGAACCAGACCCTGAGCCTGAGCCTGATCCCGAACCTGATCCCGAGCCCGATCCCGATCCCGAACCTGACCCTGTGATTGCTGAGCTTCCCTGCGGAAGATACATGAACAGCCTGATCAATGATGATGATTCTACCCACGACGACAATAGGGCATTAAAGGGTACGGCCTCTGCAGCATCTGTAGACGGAACAGTATCGGCAACAGCGGACATGGAAGATACCTCGACCGTGAGTTTGGTCTTCGGCATGTCAACGTATAACCCGAATGCATCCTATATCCGACCGAGTGAAACACCCTATTCGCAATACAGGGTCGTCAACGTACTCGAAAACGACAGGACCTTTGTCATGGAATCAAATTCTTCGAACCTCGGCGAATTCGGGGTATTCGGCATAACTGCCGGGACCTTTACCGAGGTCATGGACAACTATACATACCGGGAACTTGGTTTTACAGGCATAGCTTCATTATCATCGAACATGCCCACTGACGGCATCGATGCTTATCAGGGTCCTGCCATGGGTTTCAGAAAATTTCTCCCCACCTATGGAGATCACGTAGAATCCATCTCGGCAAAGATGGATCTCGAGGCAAACTGGCACTGCAATAAGGCCATAGGATCTCTCTTTACCGAGGACATGGACCCATACAACCCCGAACCTGAAAAGATGGGCTGGTTCTTCTTCGGCGATGTGGTCTCGGCGGGCCTGACAAATGTGACCATCATAGGCGACGGCACCCCTAATGAAGTAATCGTCGACACTGTATCCTGGGCGCACGGGACCACTGACTTTGCCCGGTTCTTCGGCTCTGAATACCAGGGATTCGGCTGCACAGGCGCTGTGGATATATATGATATATCAAACCAGACATCGGCCATCGGACAGGGCAATGTCATCGGTGCAGGGTTCCGTGACTACCAGGATCCATGCGACATTACATCGCCCACGGGGACGCAAACCCTGCATGGCTTTGTCGTGGGGCTCTCCGAGGACATGAGTTATCCGTCTACGAACCGCAGGCTCTTCATTAACAGCTATCCCGAAGATTTCAGCCTCGACATAGACAAGGATAACGGGATCCTTAGCGGCAGCCTCTCTGCATATAATTTCAATGACATCTCACCCTACTATTGTTTAATCGACAACCTCGATATCGGAGGAACTTACGGTTCCGCCTATGTCCTCAACGACAAAATGATAGCCCTGCTCGGCGACTCATCCGGGTCTGCTATCTTTACTCAATATGACGGTACGAACACATCGGGCAGCATAGAGACCCACGGCAATTTCATAATAACCACAGACCCGGATGATCAGGAGCAGGACTATCTGAGCTGGGGATACTGGGAGATATCCTATACCGACCCATATGACAACACGCCCTTTCACCTTCACAGGCCCGGCTCTCTGTGGATAGCAGGCCAGCTCACGCCGCTAAGCGCTATAGACATTCTGAAATCAGAAAACCATGTAGGACATTACCAGGGAGGTGCCAGCGGGGTCTGTATAGACCCGAATGCCCCTCCGATGACCCCCCAGGTATCGCAGCTGACAAACGGGTATTGCGATATAACCGTGGACTTTGATCCGACCAACTATAGCAATCCTGTTACCGGCACCATAGGTTTTGACCAGGGTATATTTGATATAGGAAATGGAATAGTAGAGGCATCCGGCCCGACCTTTTCGGCAGGTTTCACAAGCAGTACAAATACAAATGGAAACCTTTCATCAGGCTCGGAGATATACGGCGCGTTCTACGGCCCCAACGCTCAGGCGATAGGCGGCAACTTCCATTCCGAGACCGATACAGGCGTGAGGTACATGGGCATCTTCGGCGGGGTCCAGAATGCTCCTTAAGAGATCCTGCCTGCACTGATATGGGGATAGGAGGCTTTCTTTGATAAAACGTCTCCGGTCCCTTATAAAACGCCTTAAAGACATATTGAGGCCGTCGCCTTTCAAGACAGGCTGCATCATGGTCGCGCTTTCGTGCCTGATATTTTATTCTTTCGGTCAGAAAAAGCCCGAACTCCTGTACTCCCTGGACAACCAGATCATCAATGCCATGTTTCGATGGAGAGGGACCACAGGCACCACCTCTCAGGTTCTCATCGTGGATATCGACGAAAAAAGCCTGCGCATGATCGGCCAGTGGCCATGGCCAAGGGATGTCGTGGCCGGCCTTGTGAAGGCCATATCGGACGCAGAGGCCAAGGTAATGGGTTTTGATATCGTCTTTGCCGAAAAGGACCGTACATCTCCCCGATGTTATCTCAAGGAGATCAGCGAGTGTCTGGGTGAGGAGTATGTCACGGAGATTACAACCAGGCTGGAAGCGGAAAAAGACCTGGACCATGACCTTGTCCTCGGTGATGCCGTGGCACAGGCAGAAGTGGTTCTGGGGTATGTATTCACGCTGAAAAACGACGGCCTGAAAAATACGCATGAGCGCCCCTTCCCCTCTATCGAACTCGGCATATCACCCGATGGCATAGGCTACGAAGACCTTGCCATAAGGAAAGGCTATCGCGCAGTCCTCAATACGGAGGAGATCTCCCAGGCCACAACAGAAGGCTTTTTCAACGTCTTTCCCGACCCGGCAGGCACGATCCGCAAGGCACCTCTGTTCATGTCTCTCGACGGCATACCCTATCCATCCATAGTCTTTGAGATGGTAAGGCTCGGCCTTGGCGAACCCCCGGCGACCATCCACGCATCCAGCCGGAAGAAAATGAAAAAGAACAGCATGCTGGGCATTTCTCTGGGAGGAAGGTTCATCCCGACCGACGATATGGGCCAGCTCACTATCAACTACCGGGGCCCTGTGGGCACCTTCAGCTATATATCCGCGGTAGATGTTCTTGACGGCAACGACCTTGAACAGCTCAAGGATAGATATGTCGTCATCGGGTCATCGGCATCAGGCCTGCTGGATTTCCACGCCACCCCATACAACCGCATATTCCCCGGCATCGAGGTTCAGGCGACCATTATAGACAACATACTCTCAGGCGACCCCCTCACACACGACATCTATACGGAGATAGGCCTTACCTATACCATGATAATCCTGGGCGGCATCGTACTCAGCGCACTCCTTGCATACACCGGGGCACTGGCCGGGGGTCTCTGGGGTATACTCTTCATCCTTAGTCTGATCGTGGGCAACTATCGTCTGTTCTTTCTGAACAACCAGCTCCTCGGTATAGTATACCCGCTCATATCGATAGTTAATATATTCATGGTGGTCACACTGTTCAATTATTTCTTCGAATACCGCAAAAAAAAATTCATCCACGACGCGTTCTCCCACTATGTGTCCCCCGTGGTGGTCAACCAGCTCATGAAGAGGCCTGAGGGGCTATCACTGGTAGGCGAACAAAAAAATCTGTCTATCCTGTTCAGCGACATCAGGGGTTTCACGACCATATCGGAGAACATGGAACCCGAACAGATCGGAAGGTTCATGAACACCTATCTCACACAAATGAGCGATATCATCATGGAACACGACGGCATGGTGGACAAGTACATAGGCGATGCCGTCCTTGCCATATGGGGAGCTCCCATGACAGACGATGATCACATGATAAAGGCCGTACGCTCGGCACTGGCCATGATACGATCTTTAAAGGCATTGAGACCCGTATGGACCGACAGGGGTCTGCCGGCCATAGACATCGGCATAGGTATAAATACAGGGATCGTGAGCGTGGGTAATTTCGGAAGCGACAGGCGTTTCGAATATACCGTGATCGGAGACAATGTAAATCTTGCCTCTAGGCTGGAAGGGCTGAACAAAGCATACGGTACAAACATCCTGATATCTGGTTTTACCAGGCAGGCCTTAGACGGGACGATCTTCTGCAGACTCATCGACAAGGTCAGGGTAAAGGGTAAGGCGCTGCCCGTGGAGATCTACGAGCCCCTTACTGAAGGCCTGCCGGGGCCCGAACTTACAGAGGAGGTCAAATCCTTTGAAAGGGCGATCGGCCTATATCAGTCACAGCGTTTTGAAGATGCATATGCAATCATCCATGCACTAAGGGCCAGGAACCCGATACCCCTGTACGATCTGTACATCGACCGGATCAATACATTCAAAGTCACACCCCCACCGGAAGACTGGGACGGTGCGTTTACGTTTACCACGAAATAACAGGGGGATTATTGTTTCAGGTTGAACATGTGTACATCTTATGTGTCCAACATATAACAATCTTTCACATATCAAGTTTATAAGGCCTGTTTACTGTTCAGAGCTTTCAGTTCACCTTAGATATTGCGTATGCAGGCTTTATAATCTATGTTGTACGCACATGGCTGTATCTTTAAACCAAGGAGGAAAAGTAATGTATACAAACCAGATCAGATCTTTTTTGTATTCCGGCCTCATATGCATGGCCGCCTTAGTACTGCCGGCAATTACCTCGTGCAACAGTTCGGAAAGCGATTCCGAAGCCATAGAGTACACCGGCATCACAACTCAGGCCGTCATAGACAACAACAACGCCGAAGATGTACTGATGGGGCCCATGATAGGGGGCGAACTCAATACCGGGATGAGCGCATTCGGGGCGATTGACGCAAATTCGATGTCAGGCAAAGGTTCACTGCCTGTAATCAAAATCCTGACCACGCTCGGACGATCATTGAACAACCTGGATTACACCTTTGACCATGAAGACCTTCCTGCCGCATCCAGCGCTATAGCGGCATATACGGATATCGATTACGGCGACTGCGGGGGCAGCCTCTCCTATAATCTGCAGATGGATGACCAGACCTACGCATTTACGGGTTATTTCTCTGCAAACAGCTTCTGCAACGATGACATGACCATCTCAGGAGAGATGACGGCCTTAGGGCAGTTCAACGCTGCAACTCAAGGCTTTACATCCCTTACAATGACCTATGATGCGCTCAGCTTTATTGAAGACGACACGTCCATGACCTTTGACGGGACCGTAGTTATCGTACCTTCCGGCACCGTTCTGACGATCACATTGGATGCCAAGATGAAAGACAACAATACAGGCGAGGTATACTGGTATGAAAATTTTGTCCTCACCTATACAGAGGCTACAACATACGACCAGTTCAGCATAAGCGGGCGGTTCTTTGAGCCCAACCATGGTTACGTCAACCTGAATACGACCACGGCCTTTATCACAAATACGGACGAGGACTACCCGTCACAGGGCGTTCTTGTCACCACAGGCGCGGCCGGCAGCGAGGGCGGTAGCACAAAGGCCATGCTCACGGCTCTTTCGTCATCCACCTATAATGTACAGGCAGACACGAATGGAGACGGCACATATGACTATGATTCAGGGGTCTTGAACTGGGCTGACAGCGAACTCTAAGACAATATTCCGTTCTATACGGGCAGGGTTATATACGCGCCCTGCCCTTTACATTTATCTCAAGCAGGACTTTTTTTATTCCTGGCGGTTATCTATTTTTCCATTCCCGGGCCAGCCTCTGAGCCTCTATGATCTGTGACCTTGACATGTTTTTTGAGAGCCTTTTCCTTTGTATCTTTGCCCGGCTGTTGCCCTGCTTTTCGGCCAGACAGAACCACATATAGGCGAGGGTGTAATTCCGGGGCAAACCTTTTCCGTTTGCGTACATGATACCCAGCTGAAGCTGTGCTATGTCATTACCCTGATATGCGGCTTTATGATACCAGGATGCAGCCTTTGCATAATTCTGCATTACCCCCTGGCCTGTCTCGTACTGGTAGCCGACAAAGAGCTGGGCCTCTGCGTCGCCCTGCCGTGCGGGGAGCAGATTCTCCCTCAATACGGTGTCCATCTCCTCATCATTTGCCTGAGCGATACTATCTGCAGCATGAAAAAACAGAAATGCACCCAGACAAAGAATTACTGCATAAACATGCAGCCTCATAGAGCCTCCCCGATATATAGTTAATAAGTAACAGTACATTTTTCTGAACTTATATAGAATAAAACCATCTATTCATATAAGTCAATAGATCTTTTATTCAGGGATCGTCAGACAATAATCGATAAAATATGGGCTTAAAGAAAAAAACATGTTGAGCAAAGACATGAATCTATTTAATAAAGGGTAGTATTATGACACCGTGCAGACATATGAATCTCGTCTTGTTGCCTGATGAGAAAAACAAACTCAGATGCCGTCACTGCCACCTGGTGATCACACCCGAAGAGCTCCAGGGTGGATTCTGCCCTGAATGTTATGAGGCAACCGGCAAGAAGCTCTACGATTTTGAAGAGATCAAGGCAGAAGAAAATGGACATACCCGTTACCGCTGCGAAGACTGCGGGGTAATTATTGAGGTTGAATGATATCGATAATAATCACCCTCATGATCGAACGAATCCGGCATAGGGACTAGCCCGAAGGAAAGATAGACATGCTGAGCAAGAGGATAATCATATGCCTTGATGTCAAGGACGGCAAGACCACCAAGGGCATCAGGTTTAAGGAAAATATCGATATCGGTGACCCGGTCGAGATGGCCAGGGCCTATTATGAACAGGGAGTGGACGAACTGGTATTCTATGACATAACCGCGTCGCATGAAAAAAGGGATATCATGATCGAGGTGGTGGATCACGTTGCCCGCGAGATCTTTATCCCCTTTTCAGTGGGCGGCGGCATACGAACCATCGACGACATGTACCGCGCCCTGGATGCAGGCGCGGAAAAGATCAGCGTCAATTCAGCCGCGGTCCTCAACCCTGACATCATCCGCGAAGGGTCAAGGCATTTCGGCAACCAGTGCATCGTGCTGGGTATGGATGCGAAAAAGGTGGGTGTGCAACCGGGCACACCCACCGGATACGAGATCTATATCAACGGCGGCAGGACACCTATGGGCATCGACGTACTTGAGTGGGCAAAAAGGGCCGAGGACCTGGGCGCGGGAGAGATCTGCCTGAACTCTATCGATGCAGACGGTACAACAGACGGATACGAGCTCGATCTTACCGCCATGGTTTCAAACAACGTGGGCATTCCGGTGATAGCATCAGGAGGAGCAGGCAGGCCTGAGCACCTTCGCGACGTATTCCTGCATGCAGGCGCAGATGCAGCCCTGATCGCCTCCATGGCCCACTACGGATGGTACACGATAGGCGAGATCAAGACATTTCTTAAAGACTCAGGGATTGTGGTGCGTGATGTGATATAAAGGTACTTGGGTTCAAAGGATTTACTGAATGAAGACCAAACCCATGCTGGGCCGTTTCAGCCTATACGGATTCATCAAAAACCAGCAGTACTATGACCCGTTCTTAATCCTGATCTTTCGGCAGATCGGGCTATCCTTTTTCATGATCGGAATCCTGGCAGGGTTCCGCGAGGTCATGGTCAACCTGATGGAGATACCCTCGGGTGCAATCGCCGACCTTTTCGGGCGGCGCAGGTCCATGATCCTCAGCTTTGCCGCCTACATTGTCAGCTTTATGCTATTCGGGATCACGGGTGTTGCCGCTACCAACGGCTTCATCTCCATGACGACCATACTGCCCCTTCTGTTCGTGGCCATGGGTTTCTTTTCGATCGGCGAGGCCTTCCGTACGGGCACGCACAAGGCCATGATCTTCACCTGGCTTCGTTTGGAGGGCCGCGAGGACGATCGTACCAGGGTCTATGGATATACTCGCTCCTGGTCCAAACTCGGCTCGGCCCTGTCTGTGATCATAGCGGCCTTATTAGTCTTTGCCACCAGCAATTATGTGTACATCTTCTTCTTTTCCATCATCCCATACATCATGGGCATAATCAATTTCATGGGATATCCGCGCGAGGTTGACGGGGATACCAAAAAGGTCACTTCGGCCAGAGAAGTGATGCCCCATCTCAAGGAGGCCCTGAGCGTATCCGTAAAACAGTCCTCTTTGCGGCGCCTGGTTCTCGAGTCTATGGGATTCGAGGGCTTCTTCAAGGCCGCCAAAGACTACCTTCAACCCATCCTCAAGGCAGCAGCCTTACCACTTACCGGGGCCCTGCTCCTGAGTGAAAGTTTAAGCGAGCAACAACAGGCTGCACTGCTGGTGGGGCCTGTCTACTTCGTGCTATACCTGGTTTCCGCTCTGGCCAGCCGAAAATCGTACGTACTCGTAGACAAACAGGGCAGCGAGGAACAAACGTCCCGCCTTCTGTGGCTTATTTCCCTGCTGGTACTGACGGCCCTGGCGCCGGCACTCTACTTTTGCCGGTTTTCCGTGATCATCCTGGATTTTATTGCTCTCCATGTATTGCAGAACCTCTGGCGACCCGTTCTTATCAGCCGCTTTGACGCACACTCGGACGAGGCCATGGGTGCGACGATCCTTTCTATTGAGTCGCAGGCCAAGAGTGTATCGACTATGGTCATCGCGCCGGGCCTGGGCTATGTGGTGGATCTGATGAATACACGCTCGATCGGCTGCCTGCCGTTCTGGCCTGTGGCCATCTTCGGTGCGGCTGTTGCTCTGACCTTTTTCGCTACAGCCGAAACCCCTACTCGTCGCCGCCGGATTCGATAGACCGGGTGTGACTATATTATAAGTTTATATGATCTCTCAGGAGGGGTGTTCTAGTACCAACAAATTCTCTATTCCGTCCCACCTTAAAGATGAAATATCCTCCAGTGTTGAATTTTCAGGTCTCGGGGTTATTCATGTTCATATAGAAGGGGTTTTAAATGACAAAGACCGAGGGGCTGAGTATTGCGGTCATAGGTTCGGGGGTAGCGGGTATAGTAAGCGCATACCTTCTTCAAAGACGCCACACGATAAGGTTGTATGAAAAGAACGACTATATAGGCGGTCATACCCATACCATAGTGGTAAACAAAGGCCCGGACAAAGGCACGCCGGTCGATACAGGTTTTATCGTATTCAATAAAAAGACATACCCGAATTTCATAAGATTTCTGTCTCAGCTCGATGTCTCCAAGCGACCCGCATCCATGTCGTTCTCCTATTATGATCAGTCCTCGGGCCTACAGTATGCAAGCAGGGACCTGAATACGTTTTTTGCACAGAGAAAAAACATATTCAGTCTATCTTTCTGGCATATGTTCCTTGATATCGTCATATTTAACCGCATTACGCCCAGCCTCTTTGATAAAGGTATTCTAAAGGGCCTGACCATGGGTGAATATCTCAGGGCATACCGGTTCAGCCGGCCCTTTATCAGGCAATATCTGCTGCCTGTATCTGCCGCGGTCTGGTCATCCCCGGACTCGGGCATGCTTGATTTCCCCATGGAGACCTTTGCCAGATTCTTTTATAACCACGGACTGTTCTCCCTCCTGAAGCATCCCCAGTGGTACACGGTAAGCGGGGGCTCTCACGAGTATGTAAAGGCCTTCCTGCAGGGTTTTAAGGGCCGGATATACAAGGCCTGCCCGGTAAAGAGCATCTCCAGGACAGATCGCGGTGCAGTTATAAGAACAGGTGACGGGGCTGAGGAACACGTCGACAAGGTCGTTATAGCAACCCATGCAGACGAGGCACTAGCGCTGCTCGCAGACCCGTCCGAAGAGGAGGCCTCTCATCTGTCAAAATGGTCATATTCAAACAACAGGACAATCCTCCATACAGACACCTCTTTTCTGCCGCCGGACAAAGATGTCTGGTCTTCGTGGAATTATGTACGAAGACCAGATGTGGAATCCGGTTCTCCGGTCAACCTCACCTATTACATGAACCGGCTTCAGGGGCTTTCAAGAAGCACGTACCAATACTGTGTCACCCTCAATACCGAACGAACGATCCCAAAAAAAAATATCATCAGAAAGATGATCTATACGCACCCCCTATATACATCCGATGCATTTGCCTCTCAGACAGCCCTGCGCGGTTTGAACGGAAAGCGCAACACGTATTTCTGCGGGAGCTACCTGGGATACGGTTTTCACGAAGACGCAGTGAAATCCGCGATAGATGTTGCAGCACATTTCGGGATAGACTTATGATCTCTAGGATATACAACGGTTATGTAGAACATACGAGATTTGATCCTGTCCGGCACAGGCTCAGCTATCCGATCTATTTCTATTGTTTTGACCTCGATGAACTGGTTGTGCTGGACAAAAGCATCCCCCTTTTCGGGTATAACCGTTACAGTCTCACGAGCATATATGACAGAGATTATCTGGATGAAGGAGCAGGCACTATACGGGAAAAACTGCTGAGACATATATATGAGGCGGGTCTCCGGCAGGATATCTCCCGGATAGTGATCATCACCTCGGCCAGGTATCTTTCGCGCGTCTTCAATCCTGTAAGTTTTTACTACTGCTTTTCCTCTGACAACAGAGTCGTCTGCACATCTGCAGAGGTAAACAACACCTATGGCGAACGTCATGTATATGTAATGAGGCCCATCAACGGAGCGCAAGGCGGATTTCCGGTCCTATGCAGCACTGAAAAGGCATTTCACGTATCCCCGTTCAATGAGATTAGCGGCACGTATAAGATGAGCTTCAGCGAAATCGCCGAAGCTATAGAGATACACGTAGACCTTTACAAATCAGGTAAAAAGACGTTTTCAGCAGTCCTTCAGGGCAGTTCAATGCCGTTAACCGCCAGGTCACTGGTCTCTGTCATACTGAGACATCCTTTTATCCCCCACCTTACCATACCCAGGATCTATCTGGAGGCCGCGAAGCTGCACCTTGTCCGCAAATTAAAGATGAACGATAAACCCCCGCCGGTTAATGCAATGACGATCCGCAAGATCCCTGTCACATACACCCAGAAAAGGCACATCGAATTGCTTAGACACGCCCTTTCGCATATAGAAAAAGGCGGCATAGAGCTTGTTCATCCAAACGGTTCAAAAGAGGCCTTCGGCGATACAGAAGATGTTTATACGGCCAGACTTATGGTAAACGACAACCGTTTTTTTCCAAGGTTGACAAAAGGCGTCAAAGACGGTCTGCGCGGTGCCTATGCAGACAGATACTGGGAGAGCGACAACCTGGTCAGGCTTCTTGAGATCCTGGCCCGTAACAGGCATTCTATGACTGTTACGGGCCCTGTCTTATCCATTACCATGGTTCTCGGCGCAATTGTCCGGCACTTAACGAGACGATTTTACGTGCCGCGAAAAGACTCTGGCATCTTCGAAATAGAGGTTGAAGACAATGCATTCTATTCCGAATTCCTCGATCCATCCATGAACCCTACCTGCGCCTTGTTCCTGTCAAATACGGACACGCTCGAGCAGGCGCAGAAAAACAAGATGCAAAGGATTATAGGACTTGCCGGTATCAGCAGCGGTCATCATGTACTCGAGATCGGGTGCGGATGGGGTGGTTTTGCCCTTGAGGCAGCAAAGACAACCGGCTGCACCCTGACCGTCATAACCGCTTCCAGAAAGCAGTATGAATATACAAGGCAGATCGTTGCCGAAAGCCGCCTTGAAAGACACATCACGATCCTGCACGGTGATTACCAAAGGATTAGGGGCACATATGACCGGATCGTATCCATAGAGCCTCACCTTGAAGGTTCGATCAATATCCGGGGATTCTTTGGTACGTGCGACAGACTGCTTGGCCCCGAAGGTTGTGTTGTCATACAGATAATCACCTCGCACGAGAGTCCCGTCAGGATGCATTGGCCGAGAAACGAGAATATAGGCGGACGTATCCTTACCAACGGGCGCTATCCTTCGTTGAACATGCTCTGTAATTCCATTAAAGATCATTCATCATTGATTATCGAACACATGGACAGCATCGGCAAACACTATCCAAAGACGATCCAGGCATGGCGCAGTGGTTTCGCCCATGCCTCAAACACACTTTTCAAACTCGGTCTGACAGGTAAGTCTCAGCGCGGATGGCTCTATGATCTTTCTAAACATGAGGCGATGTTTGCCGTACATGCTCTCTCTGTTATGCATATCGTGCTGAGACGGGAGGGGATATAGCAGGGTCTTCAATCAATCGTTATCGGTACATGCATCAGGGCACAGGGGCTGTTAACGAAAAAGGAGAACCGTGATGGGTACGATAAGGACGGTATTAGCCGGCGCGTTTGCGGCACTGCTTGTTTTATCCTGCGCCGCGCACGAAAAACAGGAGGCAAACTCAATGAATATGTATTACCAGGCACTTCAGGAGACCGAACAGGGGACAATGGATCTCATGGGTCCGGGAATGGAAAACCATGATAAAACGATCCAGGGGTTCAAGGATTATTATTCTGTTTTCTCGGCTGAAAAGATCAAGGCACAAACCAGAGATCTCTACGCGGAAAATGCATATTTCAGAGACGGTTTTCGTCAGGTTAAAAATAACGCGAATATAGAGAAATACTTTCTCGGCACGACCGAGGCAATCCAGGAATGTACCTTTGATATAAAGGATGTGGCATACCATGACGGCAACTATTATTTCCGGTGGATCATGAGCCTTAAACTCAAACGCAACCCGGACAATCCGCTGACACAGGCAGGCATGTCCCATGTCAGGTTCAACACAAAAGGACGGATCGTCTTTCATAGGGACTATTGGGAAACCGCTGCCCTCTACGAAAGACTGCCCGTGCTCGGCTCTATTATCCGCTGGATAAAAAAACAGATATGAGTCTCTGTATTACCGGACCGGATCCTTCTGACATAACGCTAATAGAAAAATATATTTCCGGGCTTTAACATGATTTGATGCTTACTTACTTAAATATCCTGTCTATTTATGAAAAACGGGAGTATAATGGATATGCCTGGATGACAAGGTTTTGCTGCGTAGTTCCTGGCTCGAATCCTTAAGGCATAAAAAGTCGGCGGAAGGAATGAGATGAAGAAATTTACTGTTATGATACTGATGCTGGCACTGATATTGTGTTTCGAGAACAAGGTTCTTGCCGAGCAGGTTATTAAAATACGGGTTTCGGAATTTCACCCCAATTATTAAAGGGATAAGGAGGGAAACTGGACAGGCCTGGGAGTGGAATTGTCGCTATTGGTTGTAAAGACGGCAGGACTCAAGCCTGATCTTGTAGAACTGCCGTGGAAACGTGGGCTCATATATATGGAACATGGCAAGATCCAATACATGACAAACCTGGCCAAGACTGAAGAGAGATCGAAATACATGAGATGGATAGGCCCTTTCAGGCGCTCAAGCATGGTCCTCATTGTAAAGAAAGGCAATGAGGACCTGCCGATAAGGTCACTGGACGATATCATCACTGTAAGCAGGGACAGGGATAAACACTTCGGCCTACAGGTCGGTATATATTATTCAGAGGGTTTTCAAAGGCGTATAAAAAGTGATAAGGATTTTGCAGAGATTTTCGATTGTGTAGGCAAAGGCGAACTGAATTTTAAGAAGGTTGTGCATGACAGGATTCTAGGATTCTTTGAAGCTGCCGATTCGGCAAGATACCGCATCAAGAATAATCCCGACTACAAGGATATCGCTATTCACCCGTTCGTGCTCACTAGGTTCCCAGTATATCACGGGGTAACCAAAAATGGTGTTGACGATAAGACCTACAAGAAGCTCTGTGACGCCTTTAGAGAGTTGGAGCAAAACAGGGCATTTCAACCAATACTAGACCGCTATGAATAATCCGTGCAGATCTTTCATATGTCAATAATATTTTTCTCAAGCTCGTCATCGTGCACGTGTTCCTCGCTCAGCACCCAGCCCCGCACGGATATAGAGGCCAAATGGACCGTGGTGGCATCACCACTCAAAAGATGATGCCACCACGGCAAATCCTTACCCTGAGCAATTAGGCGGTAAGCGCACGTCTCCGGCAGCATATAGAGATATCTTTCAAGAGATTCAGGGGTCAGGATCAGACAGTTGGGCACATCTCTTGCCCTTGCCTCATATAGTCTGCAGCGGCAGCTTTCTATATCGAGATGACGGCACGCAACCCTGGTAAAGCAGATCTCTCCGGTGTCTTCATATTCCAGCTTGCGCAGGCAGCACCTGCCGCAGCCGGAACACAGGGATTCCCACTGGTCATGGGTCATCTCATTCAGGGCAAGGTGTCTCCAGAATGGCACACTGTCTTTCTTCATGCTGAATCCCTAACAGGTTTGCCCTACCCTGTCACCACGGGAATCGACTTTAACGGTTTTCTACGTTCTCCTGATCATTGTCGAATCTTTTTTCACCACTCCAATGGCAATGGCAAGCGTTTTATCTAAAGGAATAATGATTATTACCCGATCATATATATAATATTATTAAACTGTTTGATAAATGGTAATAAGAGGCTATTGTTGTTAAGGTTTTAATGATATCCATCAAAGGGTAAAAAGCTTGAGCAAACATGATATTGCAAAGACAATAAGCAACAAGATGTCAAAGACATTAAATCAGAAAAAGAGGGTAATCAATAGGTTTGCACAAGCGAACTATTTACCAAGGATTATGGCGACCCTATTCGGCGCAGGGCTGATTGTCTCCGTAGAGTATCATATTGATAAACCTATCCCTTTTTTATGGCCTTTTACGATATTTATTCTATTGTGGCCTCATATCGCCTACGTTACCTCAAGGTCGCATCGTGGTAAAATAAATCCTGAAAGGATTAATGTCTTTCTGGATTCTGTTATGTGCGGCATTTCCTTACCGTTGGTTTACTTCAACCCCCTGGTCTTTTTCATTGCAATTAACGTACTTATCTCAAACACGGTCAGGGTCGATGGGTTTGCAGAGGTTCCACGTTGCATTGCAATCTATTCGGCTGGAGTACTTGTCGGAACAGCGGCTTTTGGTTTCGATGTGGTTTTGGCCTCGGGACGAATTACCATTGTTTTATGCATGGTGGCGGGAACGTGCTATTTCACCGTACTGAGCGCCATCTCAAAAACCTTGATGAACCGTGCTTCTCGCTTCAGCAAAAATCTGGAGACCGCCTTAAAGGAGGCGGAGTCGGCAAATATCGCTAAAAGTGAATTCTTAGCCAATATGAGTCATGAAATAAGGACACCGATGAATGCCATTATCGGTCTTGCAAGGCTTGCCATAGACTCCCCATATAGCGATAAGAATATTGGATATTTAGAAAAGATAGTATCTTCATCACACTCCCTTCTGGGTATTATCAATGACATCCTTGATACTTCAAAGATGGAAGCCGGCAAACTGGAGATGCAATCCATTGATTTCTGTCTTGAAGATGTACTTAATAATGTCTCCAACATGATAAGCATCAAAACCGACAAAAAAGGTCTGGAGCTACTTATCGACATCAAAAAGGATACTCCTATACTGTTAAATGGAGACCCTTTGCGGCTGGGACAGATCTTACTAAACCTTTTAAACAATGCGGAAAAGTTCACCAAATCAGGACAGATTATATTAAAGATAAGGGACAAGGCCAAAACAGACAGTAATACGGGTCATAATGTCATGCTTGTTTTTTCGATCCAGGACAGCGGTATTGGATTGACGGAGACTCAAATCGGCAAGTTGTTCCAGCCGTTTTATCAAGCAGATAGTTCCACAACACGCAAATACGAAGGTACTGGTCTGGGACTTACCATATCAAAACAACTGGTCAAGATGATGGGTGGAGAAATCTGGGTCGAGAGCAGATATGGCGAGGGAAGTACCTTTAGCTTTACAGCAGAATTCGGCTTTCAGGAACAAACACCCCACCAATATGAATATCCTGATGATATCAAAGGTATGCGATTGCTTCTCGTCGATGACAATGAATCAGCGCGTACGATCCTTACCGGCATGCTCAAAGATTCCGGCTTTAAAGTCGATTGCTTTTCCTGTGGTATGGCGGCAGTGATAGCAGTAGAAAAAGCGTACCGGGATGATCCTTATCACCTCGCAATACTGGATTCCAGATTGTCGGACATGGACGGATTTGATGTCGCAAGACGTATTAATCAGAGTAAAAAAGGCGCAAATATAAACACGATCTTACTGGTTCCGCCCCTTGAAAAGACCAAAACCCGCAACATGAAGTTGGAGGACGGCATACAGGCCTTTTTAACCAAACCCATAACACCATCTCTTTTATTATCAACAATAATGCACTTATATGGAAGACCCGTTAAGACGGACAGCATTTCAAGGAGATATCAGGCCGAGCCCGAAGGTCTTGAAGGTATCAGAGGGGCCAGAATCCTTTTGGTGGAAAATGATGAGATCAATCAACAGGTGGCAGAAGGTCTGCTGGAGGGTAAAGGCCTTGATGTCACCATTGCCGACAACGGTAGATCTGCGATAGAACGTGTATACGAGAATGATAGATTCGACGCCGTGCTTATGGATATTCAAATGCCTGAGATGGATGGATATGAGGCAACACGTAGGCTTCGTGAAGACGACAGCCTCAAGACTCTGCCTATTATTGCCATGACAGCATATGTCATGGCAGAGGACAAAAAAAGGTGCCTTGATGCAGGCATGAACGATCATGTAACAAAGCCGATTGATCCCCGATCATTGTTTGAATCTTTGATCAAGTGGATCCCCCCTTTACAACGCCCTGTAAAAAAGCCATGCGAGAAGATCGCTGAAGACGATATGGGGATCGAACTGCCTGATAAGGTTCCGGGCCTCGATATAAAAAATGGGCTGGAAAAGGTTTCCGGAAAGAAAAGGCTGTATAAAAAAGTGCTGAAAGATTTTCATACAAGATATAGGGGTTTTTCAGACACCCTTACAACTGCTTATAATAATAACAGACTGGACATGGCCCGTAAAATGATCCATACCCTGAAAGGTTCTTCAGGCAACATCGGCGCAGATGATCTGCATGGTATTTCCAAAGATATAGATGCATGCCTCAAGAATAATACAATAGATGGATTACCTCTTAAATTGACCATGTTGAATACATCGCTTAATACGGTTTTAGATTCCATCGATGAGTTGATCCAGTCCGATATCTCAGAAGTCCCCCCAGATAAAGCAGGCATAAGGTCTGCAGATGATGTCGATATCGATAGATTGGTGTCTGTGTTGATAAAGGTTGATGAACTGCTGTCTCAGTCACGCGCAGGAGACTCTAAAAATCTATATGGTACTGTTATAGAAGATTTGACAGCCCTTGGGTTTAAGGAACAAAGCCGAGAATTGATAGAAATAATGGAAGATTATGAATGCGATGAGGCAAGGGAAAGATTGGCTGTATTAAAAGACCTATTAAAAAAATCGAAAGGATCTGATTATGAACAAAAAGTTACGAATACTTATCGTTGATGATGAGAATACCAATATAACGGTGTTAACGGATATCTTAGAATCGAAATATATAGTACAAGTAGCAAAAAATGGTATCAAAGCCATTGATATTGCAAAAGAATCACCCCCTGATCTGATTCTGCTCGATATTATAATGCCTGAAATGGATGGTTACGAGGTGTGTAAGATTCTGAAATCAAATTCTTGCACCATCAATATCCCGATAATATTTATTACATCCATAACTGATTATGAAGATGAAGTCAAAGGACTTAGACTGGGCGCCGTAGATTACATTACAAAACCTTTTTTTCCGGATGTCGTACAAACCCGTGTCAAAACCCATCTCGATCTGAAATTGTACAGTGATGAGATGGAAAAACTGGTTGAAGAGCGTACCAGGCAATTGGAAACAAGATCAAAAGATCTTGAAGAGTCCAATATCGCCTTGCGTGTCCTGTTAGATAACGTAGAAGAAGCTCGAAAAGAAATCGAAAAAGAAATGATAAATAATATTAATGAATCAATACTACCCCTTTTGACAAAGATCAGATTGGAGAAACGACCGTCCTCTCAAAAGACCTACATTGACCTCATTGAATCCAATCTGAACGAGTTTATTGATCATTTCTCCGTTGATATAGGTACGAGTCAACCTCGACCGAGAATAAGTTTGTGAACATGAAAAGACATTGATGTCCAGCATCATCCTTTTCATTTTAGATTCTATCCATATTTAACAGGAAGATTTTAGTAGTTGTGCAATATAATCTATATTGATAATATTTTTAAAGATATGTCTGCTTGATTCTTTAAATAGATTCATATATCAAATGGCCAGAATTAAATCTGAATGAGGAGAAATACATGAAAGTAACATTGGGAAGTTTTAGAAAGTTTTTTTGCAGTGCTATCTTTATCATCAGCACATTGTTGTTTTTTAACGGCGCAGGGTGGGCATGCCATTCTCTGGGTGATCTTGTCTGGGAAGACCTTAACAGGGACGGTATTCAGGATATAGGCGAGCCGGGTATCGCAGGGGTCACGGTCGAGCTCCATTACTGTAGCGATGATTCCATAGTTGGCACGAGCACCACGGATGATACCGGCACGTACATATTCGATCATAATCCTCCGTATATACCTACCGGGGATTTCTATGTGAAGTTCGTTGCACCAAGCGGTTACATCTTTACTACCCAGAATGCGGGCAGCAGTGATGAAACAGACAGCGATGCCGATGCAGACGGCATAACCGAGTGCACACAATTATCAGACTATGAGCACGACATGACCTGGGATGCCGGATTGATCCCGGAGATTATTGCACCCAATGAGATCGGCAAGGTTTACGGCGATCCCCACTTTATAGGCGGTGACGGCGGGACATTCAATTATTATGGACATGACAGCGGAAAATACAGCCTATTATCAGATCAAGGGTTGAATTTTAACGGAAAATTCAGCTATGCGAATGATTTCAACACAAAAACGGTTGTCTCCAAGACACAGACCAACATAGATAACGACGACGGCACGTTTGATCGAATTCGTTTTTTGGCCAACGGGACGGCGAAACTCAACGGCGAAAAACTGATAGACAAGGACAAGATCATTCTGCCAAACGGCACGCGCATTAAATACATTGATTTAAGCAATAAGAAAAATCCCGGCAACTGGCTAAGGCTACTTACCATTAAACCTAGATTGACGGCATTAGCGCTTATCAGGGTGAGAACCCCTGAAGGGTATCTTATCGAACAGGTAGCGCTCCAGGCAAAAAATAATAAACATATCGACACCGCTGTACAGACACCCGCGTCAGGTGTTGCAAACGGGATGCTTCCTGACGGCCTATTAGGACAGACCTTTGATGATGATATCATACCTCTGACAGAGGATGATTTTGTTGGTGATTACTATGAAGTCGAACGGCTGAACAGTCATTTCTAATACACCCGTCTTCGACAACAAACAGTACGGATTATCTTAGAGCGTAGTTTAATCCATGCATCAAGGTACAGGGCGCAGGCCATATAGGGTTGCGCCCTGTACTTATAATATTTTCAAGCTTATGAATCCACTTCGTAAAAGCTCTAACATGGGCGGGTGTTGGGTGAAAATCGTGCCGCCAACTCCTCGAGCTCGTTCCAGCGATTATAGGCCTCGTCGAGCTGCCTTTCCAGGGATTCCATCCTTGTGTTCGCCTCAAGCACGGTATCGGCATCGTTATCCACATGGTATTGAGGGTTGTTCAAGGTCTTAAAGAGAGAACCTATCTTGTTTTCGATATCCTCTATCCTTTGCGGCAGTTCATCGAGTTCGCGCGACTCCTTGTATGAGAGTTTGGTCTTTTCCTTTTTCGGCCTTTGTCTCTTCGGCCTCTCGGGCGCCTTCTCCTCTTCTATGACAGGGCGCTGCCTGATCCAGTCATCATATCCGCCGACATATTCATTAATGCATGCATCCCCTTCAAACACGATCGTGGATGTGACCACATTATTCAGAAAGGTCCTGTCATGGCTGACCATAATCACAGTGCCGCTGTATTCAACGAGCCTGTCTTCAAGCATCTCCAGGGTCTCTGCATCAAGGTCATTGGTCGGCTCGTCCAGAACGAGTATGTTCGATGGTGTACAGAAGAGCTTGGCGAGCAAAAGACGGTTGCGCTCCCCGCCCGAGAGATTCCTTACAGGGGCCATGATTTGAGATTGGGGGAAAAGAAAGTCCTTCAGGTATCCTACAACATGGCGGGAGGTCTCTCCCACGAACACATGGTCGTTTTTGCCCGCGACATTTTCCTTCACACTCAACTCTTCATCGAGCCTTGCCCTTATCTGGTCGAAATAGGCGATATTTGTCCTGGTCCCTATACGCACCTTGCCCTGCTGAGGTTCCAGCTCACCCAGCAGGACCCTCAGCATCGTGGTCTTACCCGAACCGTTCGGTCCGATTATGCCCACCTTATCTCCCCTTAAGATAGTGGTGGAAAAATCCTTGATGATGGTCTTGTCCCCATAGGCAAAACAGATATCCCGGGCATCCGCTACAAGGCGGCCGCTCTTTTGGGCCTCCTGGATAATGATCTTTGCATTAGCTGTCTGATCCCGCCTGAGCCTGAGCTGTTCACGCATCTCGACCAACGCCCTCACCCTGCCCTCGTTCCTTGTACGGCGGGCCTTCACGCCTTTCCTTACCCATGCCTCTTCACCGGCCAGCTTCTTGTCAAAGGTCTGCCGGTTCTTTTCCTCGGCAGAGAGCATGGAGCTCCGCCTCTTGAGGTATGAGGCATAATCACAGGGGTATGAAACCAGTTTCCCCCTGTCTATCTCTGTTATGCGTGTCGAGAGATTCTGCAGGAAAGACCGGTCGTGTGTAACAAATATAACGGTCTTTTCATAGCTCGAGAGAAAACCCTCCAGCCAAAGGATCGAGCCGATATCCAGATGGTTTGTAGGTTCATCCAGGAGGAGTATATCCGGATCATCCACAAGGGCCTTTGCCAGAAAGACCCTGCGCTTCAATCCGGCAGAAAGGGTCTTGAATGCGGCGTTTTCATCGAGACCGGCCAAAGCTGTCACGGACTGAATCTTCCGGTGAAAGTTCCATGCCCCTGTCGTCTCCAGCCTATGCTGGACCTGTTCGAGCCTCTTGAGAAGACCATCGTCGCAGGCTTGCCCGGACATACGCATAGTGAGCTCGTGGTATTGCAGCAGCAAATCGATGTGACTGCTCCCCCCGGACGCCACGACATCATATACGGTCCCGGGCAGTTCATCGGGCACCTCCTGAGACAGCATGGCGGTCTTCACACCCTGATTAACTATTATACCGCCGCTGTCGGCTTGAATCTCCCTGTTCAGGATCCTGAGCAGCGTTGACTTGCCCGAGCCGTTCCTGCCGAGAAGGCCGATCCTTTCACCTGAAGATATCTGCAGAGAAGCACCTTCCAGGATATATGGCCCGCCAAAGCTTACGGACAGATTATTAATCGATACCAGAACCACGTCATATCACCTGTCGTCAGAACATCTTCATGACAATGGTTGTACAGCCGTTTTCATAGTTTGTATCGGCAGGCAGGTCTTTACCCCTGGACTGGGCCTTGGCGAGTTCGTCACAGCGCTCGTTCTCTTTATGGCCTGCATGGCCCTTGACCCACTCGAATACCACGTCGTACATCTCCGTAAGTACCAGGAGCCTCTCCCACAGGTCGTAGTTTTCCGCGGGATCGGTCTTTGTCCTCATCCATTTATTCTTACGCCACCTCTTTGCCCAGCCCTTCATTATACCGTTTACCACGTAACGGGAGTCTGTCCGCAGGGTAATCCTGCAGTCTTTGTCGGATTGAGAAAGGCCCACGATAGCGCCCATGAGCTCCATGCGGTTGTTCGTTGTACTGCGGAATCCGCCCGAGAATTCTTTTTTCATGCCGCCGTTGATAATTACCACGCCGTATCCTCCGGGGCCGGGATTATTGATGGCACCGCCGTCTGTATATATAAGTACTGACCTGACTGTATCATCGTGTTCTTCCGCTGTTTTGCCTCCGGACAAATCCCTGGAGGCTGTACGAGAGCCCTGCTCACTGATCCATTCTTTGGCCTCGTTTTGCGTGGCAAAACCCTTGTACCTTGCCCCGGCAAAGCCCTTTACCTGTACCTGAGCCCCTTTCGGCCCGAACCACTCTGTATAGATCCCGGGCTTATGACCTGCCGCAACTGCATAAAATTTCTTCTTTGTCTTTGTCATTCATACACACCTAAAATTTTGATGCGAGTCTACGGAGGCCGGAAGAGTTAGTCAAGATGAAAACCTCAAGGATCAGAACCATCTGATAATTTTGGAGTTGAGACCTTTTCATTATCAAGCACCACCTAACACGACTAATAGTGTTACTAATATTATATAGGTAGCACTATATTCTTGTATCAGACCGCTTTTCTGCTATAATCGGGCCATAAAATGTTCAGGAGGTCCTTCATTATGAAAAGATCATTATCCGTCTTGGTTGCCTTTATATTGCTTAGTGCATCTTCGGCATATGCACATTTCGGCATGGTCATCCCCTCCGACGACATCGTCTCTCAGGGTGAGAATACCCGTGTTTCGATATCGCTTATATTTGCACACCCATTCGAGATGTCAGGCATGCCTCTAGAGAAACCCACAGAGTTCGGGGTGTTCAAAAACCATGCAAGGCACGATCTGCTTGATTCTATCAAACCTGCCACAATCCTTGACAACAAGGCATGGCAGACCGACTACCAGGTAAAGGCACCCGGTGTTTACAGTTTCTACATGGTGCCGCAGCCCTTTTGGGAACCTGCCGAGGATTGCTACATAGTCCACTACACAAAGGTTGTCATAAGCGCATATGGGCTTGAGGACGGCTGGGATGACGAAATCGGGCTAAAGACCGAGATCGTCCCCCTTACGCGGCCTTTCGGGCTCTATGCAGGCAATGTGTTTCAGGGCGTGGTCAAGGTGGACGGAAAACCCGTGGCCTCCACAGAGGTAGAGATCGAACTCTATAACCGGAACAAACAGTATTCCGCCCCGAATGACTCCCTTATCACCCAGGTCGTAAAGGCCGATGCCGACGGGATATTCACGTTCGCGGCACCCAAGCCGGGATGGTGGGGCTTTGCAGCGCTTAACACGTCCAAGGACAAGATCAAGGGCAAGGATGTAGAGATAGGCGCTGTTCTGTGGGTGTATTTTTACGAGATGAAATAGCACATGCATATCTCTGAAGGCATACTCTCTCCTGCCGTGTTGGCCTGCGGTATTGCCGCGGCAGGTGCGGGTGTGGCTTATGGTCTCAAGAAGATGGATTACGACAGGATCCCCAAGGTTGCTGTCCTGTCTTCGTGTTTCTTTGTTGCCTCCCTGATCCATGTACCGATAGGCCCTTCCAGTGTTCATCTCATACTCAACGGGCTTATGGGCATACTCCTGGGCTGGGCAGCATTCCCCGCCATCCTGATTGCACTTGCCATCCAGGCCATGCTCTTTCAGTACGGAGGGCTTACGACCTTAGGCATCAACACACTCAACATGGCCGTGCCTGCCGTTATCTGCTATTATCTCTTCAGTGCACTTATAAGAGGCAAAAAGACCGCAAGCTCCATTCTTGCAGGATTTGCCTGCGGATTTTTATCTGTTGCCCTCAGTGCGATATGCGTGGCCCTGTCCCTTATCACAACGGGTGCACAGTTTACAGGGCCTGCAAGGCTTATCATTATCGCACACCTTCCTGTCATGGTGATAGAGGGTATCATAACCTCATCGAGCGTGTTGTTCTTAAAAAAGGTAAAACCGGAGATCATGGAGGTTTAGATATGTCGAATCTTTCAAGGATAAAGACATCGGCCATTGCGGTATTGGTATTCATCTTATTGCCTTTTATACCTGCGCATGCCCACAAGGTAATGGTATTTGCCCTGGTCCAGGGCGACACGGCGTATGTCGACGGGTATTTTGCAGACGGGAAAAAGGCACAGGGATCCCTGGTAGAGGTCTTTGATGAGACCGGCAACAGACTCCTTGAGGGAAAAACCGACAGCAATGGCTCTTTCACCTTCCCAGTACAGGAAAAGACCGCCTTGAAGATAGTCCTTACCGCATCTATGGGACATAAGGCCGAGTTCATTATCCCTGAAGGCGATATAACGCAGGGTTCCCCGGAAACAACTTTCACAAAGGATAAATCACCAGCAGGCCTTGCCCGGGAAGGTACGGCCGGAGAATGCATATCCCCTGAACAGATAAGAACCATCATCGAACAAGAGCTGGACAAAAAGCTCAAACCCCTTATCCATGCCATCTGTCAATCCCAGGCAAAGGGGCCGAAACTGCACGATATTATCAGCGGGATCGGCTACATAGCGGGCGTCATGGGCATTATCATGTACTTCCGGTCCAGACATACATCTAAAAGATGAATATAGGACATAACCATCAACAGACAACATCCGTGCACGGTCTTGACCCCCGGGTAAAACTGTTGTGCATGGTCGCGTTTTCCTGCGCTGTTGCCGTTGTCACAAACATCAGGATCGTCCTTGTCGCCCTCGTGATATCCGTCATCCTTGTATATCTCTCCGGGCCGCACAGAGGCAGACTTATCAGACACATCATCATGGCAAACGGCTTTATCGCTGTCTTGTGGCTGTTTATCCCCTTTACTCATCCCGGAGAGACCATGTTTTTTTTGGGCCCCTTGAAGGTCACGAAACAAGGTATTGATTATGCATTTCTTATAACCGCAAGATCCAATGCCATAATCATCACCATGGCCGCCTATGGGGCAACCACGCCTGTCACCGATACGGTTCATGCGCTCAGCCGTCTGCACCTTCCCGGCAAGTTTGTATATCTCTTCTTCCTGACATACCGCTACATATTCGAAATCATGAGAGAATACTCCAGGATCAAGGACGCCATGAAGATCAGGTGCTTTATACCCGGCACCAATATGCACACATATAAGAGCTATGCATATCTTATCGGTATGCTGCTGGTAAACAGCTATGAACGAGCACAGAGGGTACGCCTTGCCATGATCTGCAGGGGATTTGACGGAAGGTTCGTCTCTATTGATACATTATCGATTTCACGCTATGATATTATTATGATCATAATATCGTCCATGGTGATTACAGGACTTTTGATAAACAATGCGGGATAATATACTCGAGTTAAAAGATATCTTTTTTGCATACGGCGACGGTCCTGCCGTTATAGACGGTCTTGATTTCTCCCTTGCCTCAAACCAAAAGATCGGCATTATCGGGCCTAACGGCAGCGGCAAGACCACGCTCTTTCATATCATCATGGGCCTCCTGCCCGGCTTTTCCGGACAGATCACCGCCTTTGGCAGGCCGATCGTAAAAGGGGATGACTTCACGTACATAAGGAGGCATGTCGGGTTTCTGTTCCAGAACTCGGATGATCAGCTCTTCTGCCCGACCGTACTCGATGACGTGGCATTCGGACCGCTGAACCTGGGAAAGACCGGTGAAGAAACCCTTAACATAGTCAAGGATACACTTAAAAGGCTCGGCATATCGGGTTTTGAAAAAAAGGTAACCCACAAGCTCTCGCACGGAGAAAAAAAGATAGTGGCACTGGCCAGTGTACTGGCCATGGACCCGCGCGTGCTCATCCTGGATGAACCTGCTGCAGGCCTTGACCACGATACAAAGGATCGGCTCAAGTCCATCCTGGAAGATATCGACCTCTCCTGCATCATCACATCTCATGACATGGACTTTCTCCACAATGCAACTGAGCGGGTATACGCCATTAATCAGGGCCGGATAGACATGTCCCGGGAGGTGGTTCTCCATACCCATGTCCACATGCACCAGGGGGGCGCCTATGAACACACACATAACAGCTTGATTCAGGACTGATTTTCATCTATTATTAGGCATACCTATATATAATAAGGAGCAACCAATTGAAGATACGATATATCCTCGTCTATCTGGCGGCGCTTACCTTTGCAGTCTTCATCATCTACAGAAGCGCTCACCACGACTATTACAACGCTGTAACCGTAACAGGCGCAACACCTAAGGCGCTTTCCAGGCAGGTACCGTCCGGGTTCGGCCTGAGTGTAGAAGGGATGACAAAAAAGACCTACAGATTTTCTCATTCAGCCCTTCGAGCCTTTGCGACCACCAGGATTCGCACAAAGGAGATCTCACCCGGAGGGAATTTTCTCGGCACCTACATGTATTCGGGAATACCCGTCTTTAATATCCTCGAGGGAGTAGCCCCGGAAATACCTTCATACACGGGCATGGATACACCGACAGACTTTCTTGTAACCTTTGTTTCGAGATCCGGCAAGAGGGTCTTTTTCAGCTACGGTGAGCTGGTGATGACAGGCGACAACCTGCCCGTAACCCTGGCGTACCACTGTTCACAGCTGCTCCCGACAAAGGACCCGGACAAATACACATACAACCTCAATAAGGATGAGCTTAAAGGCCTGCGACTTATTGCCCCCAAAGAACCGGACACCTCGCGATATCTGGACGATGTCGAATCTATAATACTGAGCGTACCCGAGGTATCCGGCATAGTTCTACCCAAACGCAAAAAAAAGTGCAGGTGTGTTTCAGACAATATAACAGTTGCAGAACGTTCGCTTAAGCATGAGGCGGTCTTTACCGATGTGGGACGCTCACAGATCGAACAATGGACCCGTGTAGGCCACGGAACAGGATACAAAGGCACAAAAAAGGTTTCGGGCTACAGACTCGCCCCTTTCCTGGAGACAAACTTCGCTGATATCAAACCGGATGATTTCTTCCTGTTTGTATCTTGCGACGGATACCGGTGCCTCTTTTCCGCAAGAGAGATCTTCAGTACAACTGACGGGAAATCAATGGTCATTATCGATGACATGGACGGAAAGCGGCCTTCAGGGGGCAACATGCTGGCCTGTCTCGAGGACTATTTTATCGACAGGAGTATATGGGGTGTCTCATATGTGGTCAGGCTTATTATTGATGGAGATCCTCTAACCGATCAGGAACAGAGATAGTACGGCGAGATCTATGATGCTTCGGGATAAAATCACTGTACTCCCTGCTTTTCGAGCTGATATTTACGTATCTCCTCTAAAAAGAGCGGGCCGTAGCGTTTCAACTTGTGCTCTCCCACACCGCTGATGTCAAGAAATTCGCTACTGTTTGTCGGCAGGTATGCAGACATCTCTACAAGGGATGCATCGCTGAATATCACGAAAGGCGGGACACCTGCAGATTCCGCGAGGTCTTTTCTCAGCCCTCGAAGGACCTCGAAGAGATTCCTGTCATGATCCAGCTCCATCCCCTTTTTGCGTGCGGCCTTTCCGGTCGAAACCGCCTTTATTCGTGGTTCAGCCATTGCAAGGGTCACACGGCCCTTCAACAGGTCATTGGCGTTTCCGGTCAGCTTCAATACGGAAAAATCACCCACATCCTGATCGATGTATCCGTGATGGATCAGATGCCTAACCAGGCTGTTCCAGTATTCCTGGGGCTTTTCAGAACCTATCCCATAGGTGGAAAGCCTGTCGTGGCCGAGCAGGGCAACCCTCTCCTTTTTCGAGCCCCTGAGCACATCTATCACGTGGGCCATGCCGAAACGCTGGCCGACCCGATACACGCATGACAGGGCCTTTCTTGCATCTTCGGTCACATCGATCATCTTGGGCGGGTTAAGGCATATATCGCAATTATTGCAGTTTTGCTCCATGCGCTCTCCGAAATACCCGAGCAGCACCCTTCTGCGGCAGCTCAACGCCTCTGCAAAACCCACCATGGCGCTGAGTTTGTGCATCTCTATGCGCCTCTGATCAGGATTGCCGGTCTTTTCTATAAGCCCCCTGGCCACTGCCACATCCCCGTATCCAAAAAGCAGAAACGCCTCTGCATCGAGCCCGTCCCTGCCTGCACGGCCAGTCTCCTGGTAGTAACTCTCTATGTTCTTCGGGATATCGTAGTGCACTACAAAACGTATATTCGATTTATCTATGCCCATGCCGAATGCCACTGTAGCAACGATGATCCTGACATCATCCTTTAAAAATGCATCCTGTACCCGTTTGCGCTCGTCCGCACTCATCCCTGCATGGTAAGCCTCGGCCTTGTACCCTGCATCCGAGAGCTTCTCAGAGATCATGTCCACCCTTTTCCTGCTCAGGCAGTAGACAATACCCGCCCCATCCGGACGCGATTTCAAGAAATCCACCAACTGGGTAAACGGTTTATGCTTTTCGCTTACCATATAGCGTATATTGGGCCGGTCGAATCCGGACACATATGCCCTTGCCCTTTCAAGTCCGAGCCGGGCAACAATGTCTTTGCGGGTGTGAGGTTCTGCTGTTGCAGTCAGGGCTATGAGGGGTATACCGGCAAAGATGGACTTTAGTCTGCTCAACTTCATGTATTCAGGCCTGAAGTCATGGCCCCACTGGGATATGCAGTGTGCCTCGTCTACCGCGAACAGGGAGACAGGAACACCCTTGAGCCGGGTAATAAAATCATCGCTCATGAGCCTTTCCGGGGCAACATAGAGCAGATCAAGCTCTCCACTATGGAGCCTTGCAAGGACCTGTCTGGCCTCTGCCCCTGTAAGCGATGAGTTATAAAATGCGGCACTGACCCCGCATGTCCTCAGGGCATCCACCTGGTCCTTCATGAGGGATATCAAGGGCGATACCACTATACCCACACCTTCCCGATGCATTGCCGGTATCTGATAGCACAGAGATTTGCCCCCGCCTGTAGGCATGAGCACAAAGGCATCCTCTCCATTGATGAGCCCGTCTATGATCTCTTTCTGGTGCGGCCTGAACGTATCGTATCCGAATACATTCTTCAGACTCTCCAGTGGACCTAGTTTCATGCAGCCAATCTAGAAAACAGGCATGCTGTCTGTCAAGGTTATACTTCTATAACCCTTCCGGCACCGCCTTTGATATATGCATCCGGGTAAAGAGAACGTATCTTTTCAATATACTGGGTGCAGTGCGTGGGGCATATATGCCTTATGCCCTTGAAAAGCCCGAAGTCATCGAAACCGTGCATGCCGCCTATAACGGCGTATATCTCACCGAAACCTCGGGCAGCAGCCAGTATGTTCGACATCCTCGGGTGCGAACACCCTACAATAAGCACAACGCCGGATGGTGTCTTAACGGCTAAGGACTGCTCTATCTGCTCGATCTCACCAGTCGAGTAAAGGTTCTCATAGATCTCGACAGGCTCATCACCAACGGATATTACCTCTCTTGCACCCCGTACTCCCCTAAGGGATTGCGGACAGAACACCCTTACGTCCCGGTTCTGATTGAGAAATGCCGACAGCCCCCCTATATGGTCAAAATGTGCGTGCGATATAAATACATCGTTAATACTGGGAGGGTCTATTGATAGTTCTTTCATGTTTTCGAGCAGTATCTCTCCATCAGTGCCTGTATCAAAAAGGAGCCTGTACCCCTGGTCGGCATCCACAATACACGCAAACCCCCAGTCCGCCCTCAGGCCCTCATCATAGGCCGTGTTATCATATATAATCGTTATCTTCATGATCTGCATTATAACGCATACGGTTATCAAATGGGAGTAATATTCTATACTGTTTATTCTTTACCGTTGCCCTTGGTCATCAACCTTTTCATCCCGGCTAATATCAGTTACGATATCGATAAGTTCATTTCGAGAATAGGGCTTTTGTATGTAACCGCTGAGCCCGTCCACACTGAACATCCTGGTGGCCTCCTCTATGGTATAGCCGCTGGAAAGGATCACCCTTACACCGGGGTCCATGCCTTTCAGCTGTTTAAGGGTGGCTATCCCATCCATACCGGGCATGGTAAGGTCAAGGACTATGCAGGATATGTCATCTTTATTCTTCTGAAAGATTTCTACGGCCTTTTTGCCGCTGTCTGCTGTACATACAGTAAAACCTGATCTTTCAAGCATCTTGGAACATACGTTCCTCACCATCTCCTCGTCATCTACGACCATGATATGTTCCCGGTCATGAGATCTTTTTCTCACCCGGGATTCCGCCTCGGATTTGATTTCCCTGGCCGATTCCTGCTCAGGGACAGGGAATAATATCCTGAATCTTGCGCCGCCATATTGTTTGCTCTCAACGATCACCCTTCCCTTGTGCCCCTTCACGATACCCTGGACCACAGGCAGGCCCAGACCGCGGCCGGTAAACTTCGTGGTGAAAAACGGGTCAAAAAGCCTCTGAATAGTGCTTTCATCCATGCCCGGACCGTTATCGGATATATCAAGTGCCACATAACGGCCGCGAAGAGGCATCTCTCCTTTCATGACATCACCAACGGTTTCATCATCGCAATCCATACATGATGTGGAAATACAAATCTCTCCGTCCATAAAACCTACGGCCTCAGAGGCATTCATGATCAGATTGATTATAACCTGCTTCATCTTAGAGGGATCGGCAATAATGACCGGAAGCCCCGGGTCCAGGCGTTTTTGAAGCTCTATGTTTTCGGGCACAATCTCTTGTATCTTATGATCGATATCTTCTATCAGCCCGTTAAGGTTTACTCGCTGCGTCACGAACCTGGCTTTTCCTGTGTAGGCAAGTATCTGGTTCGTGAGGTCGGCAGCCTTCAGTGCAGCCTTTTTTGATTCCTGCAGATTGCTCATCGCAGCCTTGTCGGTCTCGAGGTCCATCTCGACGAGTTCTATATTACCGATTATTGCGGACAGGATGTTGTTGAAGTCATGTGCTATACCTCCGGCCATAACACCCAGGCTTTCGAGCTTCTGGACCTGGTGTGAGCGTCTAAGCATCATCAATCGTTCTTCCTCGGCCTTTATCCTGTCCGTTATATCGACTAAAAAACACAGTACTGCGGGTTTATAATTCCAATCCACCCCTACGGAGCTTGCCTCTACCCATGCCCAACTGCCGTCCTTCTTTATTATCCTGAGATTATAACGCTCTCCATTCTTATGCCCGTTTAGCCTTTTTTGATAACGTTGTATGACCATATCCCTGTCATCGGGATGCACAAAGCGCTCAAAAGGGGTAAAGTGCAGTTCATCCCTGGTATAGCCGGTAAAATCAATAGCCATATGATTGAAGAATACCAGGTGACCGGCCTGCTGGACCAATATTACCTCGTTTGCGTTCTCTACCAGAAGACGGTAACGCTCCTCAGAGCGCCTGAGCAGTTCCTCCATGCACATCCTCCGGTTGATGTCTTCCATGCACCCGTTTATCCTGATAATGTTGCCGTCGCTGTCTAAAACAGGGGCTGCCCTGTCCCTTATCCATATGGTGCTACCGTTTTTTTTGCATATACGGTATTTGATATCGAAATCGCTTTTCTTTCCCCTATGGCCTCCTAGCGCCTTCAGGACACGCTCACGATCGTTTTCATGAATAATGTCTGACCACAAGCCAGGATCCTCTATAAAATCATCCGCACTGTAGCCGGACAGTTCTTCTATATTTCCTGTCAAAAAGAGGGTTGTTGAGGGTTCGTCAGGTAATGCGGTGTATACTGCGCAGGATATGGCCCTGCTTACAATCTGGAGTTTTTCCTTGGTTTTCTGAACAACATCCTCGATTCCGCGGAGCCTCTCTATCTCGGCCTCAAGATCTTTTATACGCTTTCGCGAGGCTTTCAGCTCCTCAGAAATCGATTCAAAGAGCACATCTCCCATCAGGAAGTCTCCTTACGTTAAATGATAGTCCTGTTTATACACTTACAAGCCTTTCAGGTGTTAGAGCTTATGATGAGCATTCGAATATGTAAAATGTTTGTGATAATAGATCCTATACTGTTTATGTCCAGTTACTAATTATAGATTCACCTGATACGTCATATGTTAGTGCATATTTTTATACAACATAAACCACCATGCAATCAAGACCTATTGCTGCGGATCGCTTCTTCGTTTGTATTGCATTGAATATCTTATTCTTTTAGGATACGAACCATCTCAAGCATCAAGAATAGCGGTATTTATTCGATTGATAATATCGGCCCTTTCCTCGATATCCAAATCAAGGATCTCGTGGTCTAGATCCTGAGCGTAAGCAGCCTTGAAATCCGAGAGCAGTTCTTTACGGATAACAACCAATAGCGGTTGGCCGGTCTCTATTAATTCCTCAAAAAGGCAAAAGTGCCCCTCCTGTCTCATCTCGAGCCTTCCGAACTCATCAAAGATAAAGGGTATGTCTTTTATGATCCTCTTGAAATGCCTGTTAACAAGCTTAAAGGCATTGGTGTAGAAATAGAACTTGCTCGTCGCGTGCTTCGTGATAATAGGGGTTGTTGTAGCCATCGGGAAGATCCTCCCGGCAGGAAGGATCTTGAGAGATATACCTGTCACCTCGCCGTTATCTACATTTTTCATACTCAGGAAACCCTGCACCTTTGTCTCATTACCAGAGCATACCTCATCGAGCAGGGTTGTCTTGCCGCACTCCTTCTCACCTGTGAGGATGAGCATCATCTACTGTACCTCCTTGTCGTTTTTCGTCCTTGGGGTATGAACCATAAAAACGCATATAGAACCCTTTGGTTTCTTTTTCCATATCAAAATCAACTTTATCCGGATACAGCATGTTTGAAAACCACATTATGCCGAGGATGGATTCAGGTGACGGGAGGTCCCAGGAATCTATATACACAGGAAAGGTGTATATCTGACGGTTCTTTACCGCAGCGACAGGACCAAGCCCTTTATCTGAAAGGATATCTTGGCGCAGTGCTTTGCTGTAATAAGAGACCGTAACCATGACATCGGGGTCCCATGCAAGTAGACGCTCACGGTCTATGCTTACCCATCCGCCGACAAGTTTGCCCGAGACATTTATGCCACCTGCCAGAGTGATGATATGGTGCTGGTAAAAATCCCCTCCCACCGAGGTCAGCGGGCGCGCACCAACGAAGTACACCTTTTTCTTATCCCTGATAACAGATGTCTGTGCCCTGATATAATCGATCTTGCCCTTATAGTAGGCACGGATTTCAGCAAAACGTTCAGTCTTTGATAGTACATCTGCAATAAGGGCAAGCCCCTTTATCATGGCATCCGGATCTTCCACGACGATGCAGAATACAGGCACCCCTGCCTCATCGAGCTTGTCCACCAATGCACCAGGCGATGTAAAGACTATATCGGGCCTCATACTGAGCACCTCTTCGACACTCGAATGACGGTCTGCTATGCCTGCATTGGCCAGCCCGGGGAAAAGACGCAGCATGACAGGGCTCGGCTTATTCGACACGCCCACTATACGATCATTCACGCCAAGGATCAGCAGCATCTTGGTTGCTATCCTGTAGGGAGAGACAATCCTGCTTATCTCATCGGGCACATGCACTGTCCGGCCCGTCATATCGGTTACATCCCTTGCATGTACAGGAACCGCCATACAAGCAACCAAAGATATTACTGCAATCATTAAACATGCCTTTTTCAACGCAAAACCTCCAGTGTTCCATAGTTATGAAGTGCCGAGCAGTGGCATTCCAGGCTCACATCCGCAGGGAATGCGGTATGTGTCATTATGCTGCGATTGCCTACGCTTACGGCCTTTTTTCCGGAATCCATCACATCCCAGCTCAGGCAGTCTTTGAGAAACGGCGCGTGCCTGGAGAACGGGTTTATCCGCTCCAGGCTCTTCCAGTTCGGGTAGGCATAAAAATAGGGACAGAATGCCTCTCCGGTCGAGATCACCAGATACTGGTTCATGGATGATGCATAGGGTATGCCCCCGGCTGTATTGTCGATCATAGACGGCTCAAACGGGAAAAAGCCCTTGCCCACACCGTCTACGATGACAAGGAGAACCCTCTTTCCCTGCCTTACAGACTCTCTTAGAGCCTTGCGGATACCGGTTATGTGTGAAGGCACGGGGATGCTGGAAAAGACCGGTATCTCTCTATCAAGCGAATCCATGCGATAGGTAAATCTGCTTATGGATGAGAGCGCAAGGAACCTGTAGCCCTGCTCCGGCACAACGAAATAATCACCGTAGATATCGGGATCAAAATCATAACCGGTCATGGTTCCGAATTCATCTCTTGAATAAATCCCTCTGATGCCTTTGGTCAAGGAAAGCCTCTCAACGTCTTCGGGCTCTGTATGATAGAGGCAGGCAATCCCCTCATCAGCCGATGCTATGCCGGATATCTCCTTTTCTATGTTGACCACCCCTTTTGTCCTGACCATGTCCCCGAGCCCGACAATGAGATACTCATATCCGCTGTCCTGAATCAGCCTGTTTATCTCTTTTCGGGCTATATCGACAAAACGCCTGTAGTCCTTTTCATCCTCACGGTGCCTGCCCACAAAGGCGCACTGGGAATAGGTTATGACTGCAAGTTCGGGGTTCATCTCCTTTATCAGGGCAAGGGCCATATCGCTCACCCATGCATCGGATGTCTCTTTCATGTCACCCGGATACGGCTTATGCGCAATAATACCGTCAAGCGGGGGCTTAGATTCAATATCGACAGGCAGGCACGTGGCCATGTCTATGGTGCTGCGCCAGCCGCCCACGTCGATGATCCCCTTTCTGGGGTCAGGCCTGAGAGGCTCTTCATCACGAGAGGTAACGGGTTCGCCTGTCAGATGTATCCGCCTTGAACATCGCGGGCATGATTTGTCTATCAACCTTAAGTCATGGATCGTTGCCCCGCAACCGCCCGTACTGACCCTCTTAATAACGGTCTCGGAACACCCCGGACATACGGTGTCTACAAATATGGAGTTGGCGAAGTTCTCCAGGTAGATATAATCGAGGATATGCCCTGCCTCATCCTTCAGGGATATCATGTCCACTATCTCGGTGCGCGCCATCCGGGTATACTTGTATTCAGGCAGCAGCCTGAATATGTGCCAGGGTATATCCCGGGATATACCGGCTATCCTCGATGCGATATCGATCATGTCCTGCCTCTTTATCAGCGGCACATACGGGGTGGTGATCTCCACGTGCACCCCTGTATCGACAAGTCTCTCTATCGTGGCAATAACGGTATCGAGACTCCCGCCCCGGCAGACATCCCGATAAAACTCTGTTGACGGACCTTTAATGCTGACATTGGCAAAAGAGATGCTCCCGGATATCTCATCGAGCTGGGGGGCTGAAAACAGGCCGTTTGTCGAACAACCGGCTGATATGCCCGCTTCTTTTGCCTGGCGAGCAATGTCCATGAAATAATCAAAGTCCACGGCCGGCTCATTGGCGCTGAAGCTTATTAGCGATGCCCCGGCAAGAATGGCCTTGTCCACCACCTGCTTAGGAGACAGGTCAAAGAAGAATGCAGGCTCGTTCAGCAGGTGCTGGTTCATGCAGTAGCTGCAATCCAGATTGCAGCCGTATGTGCCTATGGTAAGGGTGGGCGAACCCGGACAAAAGTGAAAAAACGGGATGCGCTCGATAAAACCGAGATAGATGTTCGTCAACGGATAGGTCATATATTCTCTCCCTGGGAGCGTTTGAGCAGGTATGCAAAAAACGGGGCGCCTATTATGGCGGTAACTATGCCGAGCGGTATCTCCTGGGCGGTGATGGTCCTTGCGAGATCATCCACAACAAGCATATAGGCAGATCCCATGAGCGCTGACGCAGGCAGCAGCCTTGCATGATCAGCCCCGACTATCATCCTGCACAGATGCGGGACCACAAGCCCAACCCAGCCGATAATGCCTGCAATGGCTACTATGGATGCAGCAATCAGCGTGGAACACGTTATTATGATCCCGTAAAGGGCAGCAGTGTTTATGCCGAGCCCCTTTGCCTCGTCGCTTCCCAGAGACAGGATATTGAAACGCCAGCGCAGCGCTATGAGAAGGCCTACACAGATTATAATCACCGGGCCTGTGGTAAACATGTCCTCCACCTTTACCGATGCCAGGCTCCCCATAAGCCAGAAAACGATTGCCGGCAGCTTGGTATAGGTATCCGCCACATATTTGAGTAAAGAGATCAGGGCGGAAAAGAATGATCCCACGACGACACCTGCAAGCACGAGTGAATAGGTCGAAAACCGATCACCAAGGCGTGCGATGAGATAGGTTATACACACGGCGATCATGCCGAAGAAAAAGGCAAAGACCTGTATCATACGCGTATCGTCAAAGAGCAGTATGGCCAGTGCCGCACCAAAACCGCCGCCTGAAGATACGCCCAGGATAAAGGGCGATACGAGCGGATTCCTGAATACCCCCTGGAATGATGCCCCTGTGATACCGAGGCCGGCCCCTATGAGCATGGCTATGATGATCCTGGGGAGTCTGACCTGAAAAAGTACGATAAAGGGTATCCTTGTCTGTTCGCCGGATGCAGAGGCCGTTGGATGCATCATTACGCTCATGACCTTTTCCACAGGTATCTGATACCTTCCCAGAAAGAGAGATATTACCAGAAGCGCCAGATTCACGGCAATAAGGGCCGGGATATACATCCTGTCCGTTTTCATTGTGCCCGGAGCACCTCTGCTATCTCACGGTCTCCGGGGCTGTAGCCGTAACAGGTCTCATAAAACCCCTTCATCTCGCGATTCATGTCAAACTCGATCTCATCGGGGTAGAGCATGTTTGCAAGCCACATGATCCCGAGGATGGATTCCGGGGTCGGGACGTCCCATGAGCCTATATAGTATCTCGACATGTACACATGACCTTTCTTAACCGCCTTTATGCCCTGAAGCCTGATGTCTGAGGTGAAGCTCTCAACGCGGGCTGTTCCGTAGTTGCCTATGAAGATGAAGTCCGGGTCCCAGTCGATAAGATGCTCTATCGATACCGCGCACCATCCGCCTCGGCCCTTGCCGGCGACATTTATCCCGCCTGCATATTCTATCACGCAGTTCTGGTAAAAATCCCCGCCGGCCGTGCTCAACATGGCAGGCCCTGCAAAGTAGACCCTTTTCCTGTCTTTCATGTGTGCTGTCTTCTCTCGTATGTAGTCAAGCTTTTCCCTATAATATGCAGCCACCATGTTTGCCTTTTTTTCCCTTCCTGTGACGCTGCCCACGAGTTCGATCCCCCTGATAAGCTCCTCAGGCGTCTCGAGTTTGAGGCTTATCGAGGCTATCCCGATATCCGCATAGTTGTTTCTCAAGGCGTTGCGTGTGTGGGTAAACACGACGTCAGGCCTCATGGACAGGATCTCCTCACTTGAGATCTCCCCGCCGTCGCCTCTGCCCGGCCTGTATATCTCTGCGACAGGGGGGTAGATCCTCTTCATAACGTTGTTTACATCCATGTCCGATATCCCTACGAGCAGATCCTGAGCACCCGCCAGGAACATCAGCTGTGTCGCGATCGGATACATTGCTGTCACCACCCTGTTCACATCGCAGGGAACAGGCACTGCCCTGTCCGCCATGTCATAGATGATGCGGCCTTTTGCAGTTTCAGGCATGACGGCATAATCTTTGATTATCATAAACCAGACGATAATACAAAGACATGCACAGGCAAGTATGAAAATCAGGGCCTTTTTCACGATGCATGCCTCGTGTCTGAAAATATATGGCTTACGGGTATAACCCCCCGCAGCTTTCCATCGTGACGTATCTCCTCGACCTCGACACTGTAGACATCTCTGATAGTGGCTTGATTGAGTATGGCCTCGGGCGGTCCGCATTCTGTTATGCGCCCTTTGTTGAGGATCATCACCTCGTCGGCGAAATTAAGGGCATGATTGGGGTCGTGTATGGCGACGATCGCAAGCAGACCCCGTTGACAAACAAGGCGTTTCAGATGTGAGAGGATCAGGATCTGATTGCGGAAATCCAGGTGAGAGGTGGGTTCATCCAGGACCATGACCGGGGTATCCTGTGTCAATGCCCGTGCGATGAGAACGAGCTGTCGCTCGCCCCCGCTTATCTTTGTATAGAGTTTGTCGGAGAGACCAAGGATCCCCACCTCTTCCATGGCCTGTCCGGCAATATCCCTGTCTTTTCTACCCGGGGTGGCAAAGGTGTCTACATAAGGTGCTCTTCCCATGAGCACCATGTTCTTGACGAGATAGGGAAAGATCGTGGTGTGCTCCTGAGGTACGATGCTCATAAGGCGGGAGAGATCCCTCCTTTCAAGAGACTCCAGGGATGATCCGTTGATCTTGATGGTCCCGGTATAGCCTTTCAGGAGTCCGGCCAGGCATCTGAGGACAGTGGTCTTTCCCGAGCCGTTTCCTCCCATGAGCGCATATAGCTTGCCGGGCTTCAAAGAAAACGTTATGTCCTCGAATACCGGCTTGCCCTCATCATAGCTGAAGGCAAGGTCTTCTGATGTGATAAAATGGTCTTCCATGTTCATGAATCCTCGACGAGTTTGAATGTTATAGGGATATCCACGGCCAGGGTATTATCAGGAGGGGGCGGGAATATGCACCTGTTTATGGTCTTCACGGATGCCTTGTCCAGCAGCTTGGAACCCGATGATTCCACCACTCGAAGATCGCATACCCTACCCGATGCATCCAGTACAAACCGGATGCCTACCGTGCCCTCAAGCCCTCTCCTTCTGGCGCTCCTCGGGTAGTAGAGGTTCCTGCGGATAATATCAAATATCTTCTGGTGATAGCTTTTCACAAGGAGATCATGTTTGATGACCTGTTGTGTTGCGGCCGAGGTTTCCTCTGCAGGTTGAGGCTCTATCACATCGATATCTTCGAGTGTGGGAGATTCCTCTATGATTTCAGGAGGCGGTTCCGGTTTTGGCTTGGGCTTTGGTTTGGGCTTTGGTTTGGGTTTGGGTTTGGGCTTTTCAGGCTTTGGCTGTCGAGTAACGATCCTTTCCTGCGGGATCTTTTTCTGGACCAGGGTGACCTTCATGGGTGTGTAGTTCTGCCTGGATACAACCGAGGCACCGATAAAATTATAGACGAGAAGATGAACAATGAGAGACAGGGCGATAAATATGGCGGGTTTAATCAGTCTTTTCATCGGTAATAATAGAAACCTTTTCTATGCCTGTCTTCCTGAGTGTGTCGAGGATCTCCACAAACACCCCGTATGGACCTGTCTTGTCTTCCATCAGTAGAACTTCGCTCTCCAGGGGGATCTCTTCGATATCTTCAAGACGAGCCGGCTCCCGGTTGATAGTAATCGACCCATGTGCGTCAACTTCTATGGTATAGGGGTTCACATGATCTTCGAGCTGCGCCGTCCGGGCCTCCGGCAGTGCGAGCTCCATGCTCGGATTGATGTAGGAGGTTGTAAGGAGAAAGAAGATAAGCAGTAGAAAGACCACATCCACCAAAGGAGTGATCTCGATACTGGTAAAGTCTTCTTCTTTGGGTTTATGATTTATCCGGATCATTGCTGTACTCTATAATCAGCACCTCTGCTTCACGGGCGATATTCTTTCCGATCTTTCCCACCAGGTACTGAAGGCAGTGGTACATGAAGAAGGCCGCAATAGCGACTATCAGCCCTTCGGCAGTAGTCAGGAGCGCAACCCATATACCCGAGGCAAGGACCGCCGGTTTCACCATCCCTCCCATCTCGGAGACCTGTTTGAATGCCTTTATCATACCGAGGACCGTGCCCAGCAGGCCCAGCAGGGGAGAGATGGTCGAAGACAAACGCAAAAAGGTTATGCTCGAAGAGAGCTGTTCTATCTTGTCTTCAACCTTGAACGAGATAAGCTCTGCGAGCTGTTTTACAGGCATCCCGGCATTCCTGCTGATCATGTCGGAAACCTTTTCCATGATACCTTTGCCGAGTTTCAGGCGTCTTCTTTCCCAGTGAAGGATAACCAGACGTTCAAGAAACACTGCCAGGCTGATAATGGAGATGCCTGCAAGGACATATCCGACAATACCGCTTTTGGCTAGCCATTCCATAGTTATGTACACCTTTTGAAGTAAGTGTTTGTGACGATATCATGAATCGCACAAAGATGCGATTCATGATATCTGTTGAAGCAACAAAGATTTTTTAAAATTTAAGAGCAAGCCCTGCCTTGTACATTCTACCTGCCTCAGGCCCGCTGCCTTCGTCATAGTTCAGGTCCGTAAGGTTTGAGCCCTCGACAAAAAGGGTCGTACCGATCTTTTGAGTCAGCGATATCTTCTGTTCCATTCTGGCATTGAGCAGGAAGAAATCGGGCAGCTTTCTTGCCGGATCTTCGTCATCGAACTGTCTCTGAGTATAAGATCCCTGGACATTGGCGGTAAGGCCGAAGGGGAATGCGTATCGCAGATCGAGATTCAGCTTGTGTCTGGGTCTGTACGGAAGCCCTCTATCCGTCTCTTTGTCCTTGGTAGACAGATAGGTGTAATTCGCCCCGGCATAAAGGCTGTCCGTGACGTTCATGTCCAACACCACCTCTACACCCTGGCTGACGGCATCGTCGACATTGATATAGATCTTTTCGTCATTAACGGTTTTTCTGTCTATGAGGTCTTTTATATCATTGTAGAAATATACAACCGACCCGGTGATCTTATCGCCGAAGCTGTGATCCGCCCCGATCTCATATGCAATGGTTGTCTGCTCGTCCAGATCCGGGTTTCCGCCGGCATAATTGCTGTAGAGCTCTTTCATGTGAGGAAACCTGGTCTTTTTCCCGACAGACGTATGGATCGAGGTGTTATCGGTTGCATAGTAGACAAGGCCCGCCTGGGGATTGAAGGTGCTTGCGCCCTCAGGCATATTTTCCAGATCCACACCCCCGTCCGATGCCTTTTTAGGGTCGGAGTTGTCATAACTCGCACCGATCACCAGGGACAACTTGTCTGTAGGATTGATCTCGTCTTCTATCGCAATGGTGTACATGTCTATCTCATATTCCTCTACAGGCTGATCGCCGAGACTGTCCCATCCGCGTATTACGCTGAAGCACTCCTGATCGTAATATTCCTTTTGTTTAGTATTGTCCTTTGTATAGGACAAACCGATCTTCACAAGGCTTGCATCACCGAGATCAAAGGAGCTTTGCAGCTCCAGGCCTTCTGAAAATCCGTCATATTCGCTGGTCTCGAACCATTTACGGTTTCCATCGTTCGTACTTGAGTGATCCGCATCCCAGCTGGAATCGGTAAGTTCATCTATGTGCTTGGTATAGAATGCCCTTGCCTTGAGCGTCAGGAGGTCTGAGAGGGTCTTTTGGCCGACCAGGTTTGCATGCCACTGGTCCCACTTGGTAAAGTACCAGTATCGGTTGAATTCCGTCGGAACCCCGCGTTCGTTATTATGATAGTCGAACGATAGATATACTTCCGTATCTGCATCCGGTTCGTATCCGATCTTGGCATTGATGGTGCGTTTGATATAGTCGCTCGCATCCCTTGTTCCGCCGTCTTCATTGTATTGTGTTCCTATTCCTGTATATTGATTGTCTTCATTGAAGTCGTCTGAAAGCTCGAATCCGTCTGATGAGCGATAGCTTGCAGTGATCCAGTAGTTAAAGTCTCCGATCGCTGCCCCATGATTGAAGATGTATGCCTGGGTTCTGTTGTTGCCATACGAGGTTATCAGATCGGTAACCGGCTCCTTGCTCCCTTTCTTTGTAATGACGTTGATAACCCCGCCCATGGTATTGGCACCATAAAGCACGGATGATGCGCCCTTTGTTACGACGATCTTGGATATGGCATCCGTCGGTATCAGTGAAAGGTCCAAGGTCCTGAAGTACTGCTCATAAACAGGGACACCATCGATGAGCAACTTGACTTCGTCCTGGTCGAACCCCCGGATGTTTACCTTTGTCTCGCCTTTGCCTCCCATCTGGGTGTCTAACCCGGGGAGTTGATCCAGGGCCTCTGCAAGATTTTGAGCACCCTGAGCCTTGAGATCCTCCTGGCTGAAGGTGGTGACTGTCGTGGCAACGTCTACCTTTTCATGTTTGGCGGTTACGAATATCTCGCCGAGCTTGAATACCCCGTTATCGGATTCCGACGACGGATTATCCTGTGCCCATGTACATGGAGTAAGTAAAAGCACCAACATAGCTGCAATAAAAAATTCCCTCATTTGTATCCTCCATTAGGTTATTGATTGCATATATTTATTTTCACATAATTTTAATTTTACCACATGTCAATAATTTTCCCCCTTGACATTTATGTATTTGCGAGCATATATTTGCTTTCGGTTAGCTCATAGGGTTCCCGATCCTGAAGCAATAATGCAGAAGGATCGGGATGCCCGTTTTATTAAAAATTCAATCCGGCAGTCAAATATAATGAATGGTATAGACTCGAATATAGTTCGGCTTTTCGATAAACCAGAAACTATTGAGAAATGGATTATCGCACGCCCCAAGCCCGGGAATGCCCCCGGGGCACTGACCCTGTTAAGGAACAATGATAATGAGATCATCATCTTTCATTCCAGAAATGCAGCCGTTCAATGGACCAAAAGAAATGAATCGCGGCTTGGCCTTGACAATGAATGCTGCTTCATTAAAGTACCAACATAATTGTTAATCTACAGTCCTTATTTATGAATAGATCATTTTTTTACTCACAAAAAACTTGACTGAAGTCTTATATTCTGAGATATGCTTTGTTATGCTTTGTTCTATATATTTTTAACAGAGCATAAATTAACTCTCTTCAATAAAAAGAGAAATATCAGAAAAAGGAGTGATCTTGGCATGGATAAGAAGAGTCTTATCTTAAACGACAGAGAGGTCCAATTTGTACATGGACAGACCATACTTGAGGTTGCGCGCAACAACGGCGTCTATATCCCCACACTGTGCAATCTGGAAGGCACAACGCCGACAGGTGCTTGCAGGATCTGCCTGGTAGAGGTCGCAGGCGCCCGGGCCCTTGTTGCCTCCTGCTCCACTCCGGCAGAAGCCGGCATGGAGATAGCGACCGAAAGCGACAGGGTCAGGCAGTCTCGCAGACTCACTATCGAACTTCTTCTAGCAAGCGGAAAACACAACTGCATTACCTGCGAACGCTCCGGCAACTGCACCCTGCAGGATCTAGCCTATGCATACGGGGTCGATAACGTGCGTTTTCCCGAATCTCCGCAGCCGCATCCTACCGAGGATGCCAACCCCTTCATAATACGCGATTACAGCAGGTGTATCCTGTGCGGAAGGTGTGTTCAGGCATGCCAGGAGGTGCAGGTGAACAGGGCTATCAGCTATGGTTACCGCGGTCCGACCGCCAAGATCATAGCCGGATGCGATCAGACCTATGATATGAGCGACTGCGTTTTCTGCGGTCAGTGCGTGCAGGTCTGTCCGGTCGGCGCCCTTGTCGAGAAAAAGGCAAGGTTTAAAGGCAGAGACAATGAGACCGAAAAGATCCGCACCACCTGTCCGTACTGCGGTGTAGGATGCCAGCTGTCTCTTCACGTCAAAGACGGCAAGATAATAAAGGTCACCGGTGAAGAACAAGGTGCGCCCAACAAGGGAAGGCTCTGCGTCAAAGGCAGGTTCGGATATGACTTCATATACTCCGATGAGAGGAACAAGACCCCTCTTATCAAGGAAAACGGTCAGTTCAGACAGGCAAGCTGGGACGAGGCACTCGACCTTGTGGCGAACAAGTTCAAAGACATCATCGCAAATCACGGGCCTGATGCACTGGCAGGGGTCAGCTGCGCAAGGAGCATCAATGAAGACTCATACCAGATGCAGAAGCTGTTCCGCGCGGTCTTCAAGACAAATAACATAGACCACTGCGCGCGTACTTGACACGCCCCAACCGTCGCCGGTCTGGCGACATCATTCGGTTCAGGCGCTATGACAAACTCTTTTTCAGAGTTCAAGGACGCGAAGATGTTCTTCTGCATAGGCACCAACATGACAGAGGCACACCCTGTGGCTGCAACCTTCCTCAAAAACGCGGTAATGAACGGCGCAAGGCTGATAGTTGTCGACCCGAGGAAACAGCCCTTGGCGGATTTTGCAGAGCTCTTTGTACAGATCAAGGTAGGCAGCGACATCGCGTTTCTGAATTCCGTCATGAACGTGCTTATCGAAGAGGATCTCTACGACAAGGAATTTGTCGATACCTGCACTCTCGACTTTGAAAAGCTCAAGGAAAAGGTGGCCGAGTACCCGCCGGAAAAGGCAGCGGGTATTGCCGGTGTCAATCCTGACCTCATAAGAAAGACGGCCCGCACACTTGCCTCGGTCAAGCCTGTCATGCTCTGCTACACATTGGGCATAACAGAACATACCTGCGGCAAGAACAATGTCATGTCGACCGCCAACCTGCAGATGCTTCTCGGCAACATGGGTGTCCCGAGCGGGGGCGTAAATCCTCTCAGGGGTCAGAACAACGTACAGGGCGCATGTGACATGGGTGCATTGCCGAACGTGTTCCCGGGCTACCAGCAGGTAGCGAATGCCGATGCCAGGGCAAAATTCGAGAAGGCCTGGGGAGTAAAAGAGCTCCCGGCAAAACCCGGCCTCATGATACCACAGATGATGGAGGGTCTTACTGACGGCAAGGTAAAGGCGTTCTGGATATTCGGCGAAAACCTCGCAAACAGCGAGCCGGACATAAACAAGGTCGAACATGAACTCGACAGCGCTGAATTTCTGGTCTGCCAGGACATATTCCCGACCGAGACAACACGCTTTGCAGATGTGATATTTCCTTCAGCCGCATGGAGCGAAGACGACGGGACATTCACGAACTCGGAGCGCAGGGTCAGCAGGGTACGCAAGGCCAGCGAACCACCTGAAGAGGCCAAACCCAACTGGTGGATCTTCAAGGAGGTCGCCAGGCGCATGGGTCAGGACTGGGAATCATCCAGCGCTAAGGAGATCTGGGATAACGAGATATCCGTACTCGCACCTTCCATGGGCGGGATCAAATACAACCGCATAGAGGGAGACGGACTTCAGTGGCCCTGCCCTAACGAAGATCATCCGGGGACGGCGTACCTTCACAAAGACGGCAAGTTCACCTGCGGCCTCGGTATATTCAATGCCGTAGACTGGACACCTCCTGCCGAGGTGCCTGACGATGAATACCCGCTCGTACTGTCCACAGGACGCAGGCTGTACCACTATCACACACGTACACAGACAGGACGCTCCGGCCTGGACTATCTACTGTCCGAGGAGACAGCGGATATCTCGGCTGATGATGCCGCAAAACTCGGCATTTTCCACGGAGAGATGATATCGGTCAAATCCCGCAGGGGAGAGGTAAAGGTAAAGGCCAACGTGACTCCTCAGGTCCCGCCCGGAATGGTCTGGATGGCATTCCACTTCAGGGAGGGGTGTGCAAACTGGATCACCAATGCGGCCTTTGACCCGGCCACCCTAACCGCCGAATACAAGGCCTGCGCGGTCAGACTGGAAAAGATATAGTATTTTGCCGGGGGGAGGCAAACCATCTCCCCCCGTATATCATACTAATTAAAAACCTATAATTATAATATGATTTATTATGTTAATGGAAATATATAGTGTTCCGCTTCATGCTTTTTTTATGTTATTGATAACATACTTTGAACATGATAAACACTTTACACATGCTGCTGTTTTCAACAGGCAGAAGGAGCCGTATAATGAAAAGAACCCATATTTTATTCACAGCGATCATCCTTTTTGCAGGATTAACGTTTTCGATCAATGCACAGGATAAGATAACCGCGGCAGTTGCCGCCAACTTTACCATCCCCTTCGGCAAGATCGCAACCGCCTTCGAGGAAAAGACGGATATAAAGGTAGAGGCCACCTACACCTCTACAGGCAAGCTCTACGCGCAGATCACTCAGGGTGCGCCTTTCAACGTATTTCTGGCAGCGGATGAAAAAAGGCCTGCCCTGCTCTTCAAAGACGGTATAGCTGAAGAACCCTTTGTCTATGCAAAGGGCAGGATAGTAGTATGGTCACAGGATAAAACGATCTGTGCCGCCGGTGACTGGAAAAAGGCCGTTACCCTCCCCAATATCAACAAGATTGCCATAGCCAATACCGAGGCGGCTCCATACGGAACCGTATCCATGATAGCACTCAAAAAGGCAGGCCTGTGGGACGTTCTCAAAGAGAAATATGTGTTCCCGCAGACCATAGCCCAGTCATTCCAGTACGCATCTACCGCAAGTGTGGATATCGGCTTCTGCGCCCTTTCTTCGGCCATGACCGAACAGGGGGGAAAGGGCTGTTATCTCAGCGTCGAAGAGGCACCTGATGTTGTGCAGGCCGCCTGCATATTGAAGAGGGACCATGGCCATGACCAGGCCGGGAAATTCGCTGAATTTCTCCTTTCCAAACAGGCATCAGACATCAAATCCCGTTACGGATATCGCTGATAAACCATGGATTTAATACCCCTGATCCTCTCATTAAAGCTCGCCGTCATTACCACGGCGATCCTTATAGTCCTTGCAGCCCCTATAACATACGGGCTCGTCTTCATACGTTTCAGGGCAAAGACCTTTGTAGAGGCCTTTATCAACCTCCCGATAGTACTCCCCCCTACAGTACTCGGATTCTACCTGCTTATACTGTTAGGACCAAAGGGCACCGTAGGCCGTATATGGGAGGGCCTTATCGGATATCCCCTGCTCTTCAGCTTCAGTTCTATAGTGATCGCATCGCTTGTCTACAACCTGCCCTTTGCGATCCAGCCGTTGAAGGCCTCCTTTGAAAAGATCGATACAAGGCTTATCGAAAGCTCATATGTGCTGGGTCTTTCACGCATCAAGACCTTTTTCCGGGTGATCCTACCCAATGCAACAGGCGGCATCGTCGCCTCCGCCATCCTGGTCTTTGTCCACACAATGGGCGAGTTCGGGGTTATCCTTATGGTGGGCGGCAGTATACCGGACAAGACAAAGGTGATCTCTATCGCCATATACGAGGCGGTCGAGAACCTCAAGTACCAGGAGGCGTTTTACCTGTCTATGACCCTGGTCCCTGTGAGCTATATCTTCCTTCTCCTGATCAACAGGCTGAGCCCGAGGTAAGACATATGGGACTTGACATCAGCATTCAGCAAAGGCTTCCGGGTTTTGACCTGAACGTGTCCTTTTCCTGCGAACCGGATCAACTGCTGTGCCTCATCGGCCCTTCCGGGGCGGGCAAGACGACAATCATGCGCATCATCGCAGGCCTGGACAGGCCGTACAGGGGGGTGATCACCCATGACAATGACACCTGGGTGGACACTTCACGAAACATCTTCATGCCCTCGCAAAAACGCAATATCGGGTATGTATTTCAGGATTACCCGCTGTTTCCGCACCTCAACGTGCTGAAGAACGTATCGTTTGCAACCCGGGATTTGGACCTGGTATGCACCCTTATGAAAGACTTCGGCATCTGGGACCTCAGGGACAGAAGGCCTCATGAGGTATCCGGCGGTGAGCGACAGAGGATCGCCATATGCCAGGCCCTTGCAAAAAGGCCCAGCATAATGCTTCTAGACGAACCCTTTTCCGCACTCGACCTGATAACCAGAAAACGCCTCAGGGAAAAGGTGAAATCCCTGAAATCAGAACACTCCATTCCTGTTGTACATGTCACCCATGATATTCCCGAGGCATTGTTCCTGGCCGATGATATCCTCCCTGTTGTACGGGGAAGGATCCTGAAAAAATGGATGATGCAGTTTATCTTGAAAGACCGCAGCAATATATTGTATCAAATGAGCAGACAGAGAACTAAAAAATACAAAGACCATACAAACCATATAAAGGTACCTGCATGATAAATATCTCACAATATACACTGGACGAATATGCAACCCTGGCGAAATCATTTCACGGAAGCGCGGCACCCGGGATCATCATAGGAGGCTTCATGGTGGAAACAGCCATGAAGAACCTGCCCGAGGGCGAGTTCTTCGATGCGATCAGCGAGACATCGTCGTGCCTTCCCGACGCGATACAGCTTCTTACCCCCTGCACCATAGGTAACGGCTGGCTCAAGATCGTAGATTCCGGCAGATATGCCCTGAGCCTCTATGAAAAATTCTGCGGCAGCGGTATCCGGGTCTATCTGGATTCATCGAAGATCCAGGCATGGCCGGAGATAAAAAGCTGGTTTTTCAAGGAAAAGCCGAAGCGAGAACAGGATTACGATGCGCTTATAGAAGAGATCTGCGCTGCCGGGGCCGATATATGCAGCATCGAGACGGTCAGCATCAAACCGGAATACCTCGAAAAGAGGAGCAAGGGCGATCTCGGTGTATGCCCCTCATGCCATGAGGCCTATCCAAAAAAACACGGCGCCATATGCCTGTCGTGCCAGGGCAACTCGCCCTATACGGACAGTGGCTCAGGCACTAAAACGGACAGGCCCTCATTGAGTGTCGTATCCATAGAAAAGGCGGAAGGAAAAGAATTACTCCATGATATGACTCGAATCATGCCCGGCAAGGAAAAGGGGGCTGCATTTACAAAGGGGCAGATTGTCTCTGCAGGAGATATCTGCAGACTTCAGAAGATGGGGAGGCAGCGTGTCTATATAGAGGAGGACACCAATCCATCAGCAGGCGACTGGGTTCATGAAGACAAAGCAGCGCAGGCCTTTGCAGATGCCATGGCCGGAAGCGGTATAAGCCCGGTAGTGCCGCCTAGGGAAGGCAAGGTGAATCTCGCAGCAGCAGATGACGGCCTCTTAATAGTCGACAGGCAGCGCCTTAATATGTTCAACCTGATGCCTAATGTCATGTGCGCGAGCATGCACGGCTATTGTGTGGTAGAAAAAGACACGCAGGTAGCAGGTACCAGGGCCATTCCCCTCTATCTCTCAAGACAAGACTTTGAAAAGGCAAAGTCGGTCCTGTCTTCAGGCCCCATATTCAGCCTGGCACCTATGCGCAAGGCAAACGTTGGCATCCTTGTCACAGGCACGGAGGTATTCAAGGGCCTTATAGAAGACAGTTTTGCCCCGATCATCAGGGCCAGGGTCGAGAAATACGGCTGCACCGTCATCAGGGAAAAGATCGTGCCTGACGATGCAGAAGCGATACGCAAGGCTGTTCAAAGATTACGAAACGACAATGCAGACCTGATCATCACGACCGCAGGGCTGTCCGTAGACCCAGACGATGTAACCAGGCAGGGCCTCATAGATGCGGGGCTTACGAATCTCCTCTACGGCACCCCTATCCTGCCCGGCGCCATGACACTGGTCGGCAATATCGGCGATGCACAGGTAATAGGCGTCCCGGCATGCGCCCTGTATTACAAGACCACGGCATTCGACCTTCTCCTTCCCAGGCTGCTGGCAGGACTGAAGATCACCAGGGATGACCTTGCATACATGGGCCACGGTTCATACTGCCTCAACTGCAGCACATGTACCTATCCGCACTGCGCGTTCGGGAAGTGATGAAGGCCTTGTGATACATTATATATTATATATTCATATCATTATAGAACAATGAAATAGGCCCGGCAGCGTAAACACTGCCGGGCCTTCTATCTGTCGTTTATTGTCTATCCGGCTACGTACGGATTTTCTTCCTGCGCAACCCTGCGAGGCCAATGAGGCCACTGCCGAACAAGATCATGGTTGCCGGCTCAGGGACAGGGGCTGAATTTTTATAACCGAGATCAAAGGTAGAGGTTTTTATCGTAAGGGAACCGCAAAGTTCATGTGCTGTCACACTTACTGATAGAAGATCCCCTGCGCACCATCCTTCAGTTAATATATCCGCTATATCGAATGTGGTTGTAGAGTTCGGATCGTCTATTACCCACGAAGGCCAAAACCAAGACCAAGACCAATGCCCTTTTTCAGTATTTAGATTTCCTACATATTCACCATCAACCTCTACCCAGTCTCCAAGTAAGTTTTCAGACACATACAGTGCTTTTATGGTAATTGAAGCGCTTACCACCTCATCATATGGCACTTCGAAATCACATGGAGTATTATGTTTCCATTCAGCAGTTTGAAAAGTGCTTAGAGTTCTATCGAGCTTTAGAGTTTGCTGATATTCGTTATATGGGACTGCGAATGCCACTCCTGAAAAGGCAACAACCAATACTGCTACCGTTAAAAAAGTCCTAAAAATCTTTTTCATTTTACGACCTCCAACAAGTATTTTTATTATATTAAGCATATACTGTGCCTATTGTATTACTTCTTTTAATATCATATTGTTAGTCATTTTTTTCGCATACCCCGGGCGTGTATACTGTAAAATTCTTCGACCGTAGAAAAAAGTTGGGATTCACACTGCAGACATAATATCGGTTTCTATCAAGAAACCAACCAATGATAATCAATGATTTTTTTTATTTACAATAAGTCGCTTCAATATACTATTGCTTTTCATATTACAGCATCAGCTGATAGATATTCTGACACAAACCGATTCAAATCCGAGGTATTAAAAGCTGATCATACTCACAAAATCCCGCATCCTATCCCTTTTGGGGTTATTGGGCGCTTACAGTCAGAACAAAGACTGCAAACGCCCAAACATGGACAAATCTAATCACCTAAGGTCCAGGCTAACGATGCTGCAGTGCTTGGATAACTTGTGAGATACCCAAGGCAGGAAGCATTACCGCTTGTGATGTATGCATGTGAAGGATACGCGTCAGGATCAGGAGCGGTAACACCGGCAGCGGTTATGGTGCCGGGATCTATTGGATTATCGCCTTCGATGTCATCTATGTCCAGCGTGATATAGTATTCCGCATTAGAGGGGTCTGTGTCGCCACGCTTCGCAATAAAACTCATATTGCCGTCAATGTCTCCGCCGCCCATGACGTTCGAGCCGCTTGCACTATTGGTATACTGGGTGATGGCAAAGGTGCCGGCATCCGGATTACCCTTCCACTTGAACGCGCCGTAAAAGGGATCTGCATCATCCGGTGCATAACATGCGCTCCAGATCTCTATATCCCCTGCCGTACTGTTCCTATGGGCATAGTATACCCCTGTTTCACCATTTGCATGCACATAGTGGGCAACACAACGTTCTTCACCTTCTCCTATCGTAAACCCCACATTGCAGGTGCATGTATCATTCTCCATGGTAATGACCCTGTCGATACTGACCACGTTGCCCCAGAATGGCACGGTAATGCTCGAGACCGTGTTGTTTATCGATACATTCACTGTCTCCTGTCCATTATTCGCGGTAAAATCCTCTTCCTCATCCCACTTCTCAGAGATCTCGTTAATGATTTCGATATACTCATCAAGCGATTCTATGGGATCATATATACCTTCGACACCACTGTCAGGATGAAAGAGCTTGTACAGGACCGAAAACTCGGTTTCCGGACTCCACCCGGTCGCCCATTCATCGAAATAACCTTCTCCACTTACAGCCAGATAGGGTGTACACTCTATCACATCTTCCTCATATGTTGAGAGCTGTGACGCAGAAGGTGCGGCAGCATCATCACTACTGCTGCTGTTACATCCGGCGATGCCTAAGAAGACTAAAAATAAACATAAAACAAATATTTGAGATGACTTCTTCAATCTCATGATACATCCTCCCTTGGTTTTATCATTGTTATTAGATATCGGCCTCGATAAAGTTAATTATTAGCCCTTTACAATATACCATTTGATTTTTTATGGGCCCATTGCCCCAACACTCCTTGTCTCGGGATAATTTCAAGTGTCTACAAGATACCCGGTGCGCATAGCTGTTATCCGAGCAAACAACGACCCCTATGTACATTGATGTCACAGTTGTTATTATAATTTTAACGACAAGATGGTCAGGCACGCACCCAGGATATTCTCAAGGACTGGCGGCCAAGAAACGATATAGTTTAAACACTTAACACAGACAGGGCATTTATCATCCTCAAACATCTATCCGAGAAGGTATTTAGGATTGTAATGCATAAAACATTGGTATGGTTCCATACTATATTGAAAAAGGAGTGCTACATGGATATATTCGAGAAATGGGAATCTGAGATACGAGGTTACTGCCGGGCCTATCCTACTGTCTTTTCTTCAGCTAAAGATGCCCGTATCTTTGACGAGGCAGGCAAATCATACATAGATTTCTTTGCCGGGGCAGGTGTTTTAAATTTCGGCCATAATAATAAAAGGATGAAAAAGGCCCTCATAGAATTCATTCAATCCGACGGTGTGGTTCAAAGCCTGGATATGTATACGAGCACGAAAAGGGATTTCATTTCAAGCTTTGCAGAAACGGTCCTGAAGCCCAGAAACATGGACTATAAGATGCAGTTTACCGGCCCGACAGGCAGCAATGCGGTTGAAGCGGCCCTGAAGCTTGCCAGGAGGGTCACATCCCGCCATGAGGTGATAGCCTTCAGTCACGGATTTCACGGTATGACCCTGGGGTCTCTTGCCTGCACCGCCAATGCCTATTTCAGAAGCGCTTCAGGTGTCCCTCTCGAACATGTAAAGCACCTGCCCTTTGACGGGGATGACGGCATGGAGCAGCTCGATGTGTATGAAAAAGAACTCTCCGATTCCTCCAGCGGCCTTGCACCGCCGGCAGCCTTTATCGTCGAGGTGATCCAGGCCGAAGGCGGCGTGCGCCTGGCCGGTGACAAATGGCTCAAGGCCCTTGAAACCCTGGCCCGAAAACACGGTTCTCTGTTGATCATCGATGAGATACAGGTTGGATGCGGCCGCACCGGTTCATACTTCAGCTTTGACGATATCGACATATCCCCTGATATCATCTGTCTGGCCAAGGGGATCGGCGGGTTCGGGACCCCTCTTGCCATGAATCTGGTAAAACCCGGTCACGACACGCACTGGTCACCCGGAGAGCATACAGGCACGTTCAGGGGTCAAGGGCTTTCCTTTGTTTCAGGCAGGGTTGCCCTGTCGTATTTTGAAGACGATACCCTCATGAAGAATGTCAGAAGAAAGGGAGAACAAATCAATGCATTCTTAAAAGGCATCGCTTCGACATATAGCGGGCATCCGCTTGAGGTAAGGGGAAAGGGTATGATCCAGGCCCTGGACATGAAAGACGGCGAAAAGGCAAAAAAGATCCAGACCCTGTGTTTTGACAAGGGCATGCTTGTCGGTCCGTGCGGCACGGGCGGACAGGTCCTTAAGCTGATCCCTCCCCTGATTATCACGGATGAAGATCTGAGCGAGGGGCTGAATATACTAAAAGAAGCCATTTCCGAAGTAATGTGAGGTGATCGAGATGAGACAGCGTGACGATATGACCTTTCCGTTCGAGGAATATGAAAACCGCATCAACGACCTGCGGGCAAGGATGGAAAAGAGGAGACTGGATGCGGTCATTATATCAGACCCTGAAAACCTGCTCTATCTTACCGATTATCAGACAAGCGGTTATTCTTTCTTTCAGGCATTGATCGTGCCCCTAGAAGGCGAACCCTTCATGGTTACCCGACTGCTGGAGGAATCCAATGTCGTCGCAAGGACATGGGTCGAAATAACACGTCCCTATACCGATATGGGCGACCCAATCCAGATGCTTGTCCAGAGTCTCAAGGAGTTCAACCTCGCAGGCAAGGATATCGGCTATGAACGCAACAGTTACTTCTTTTCGGCATATCATCAGGACATCATCCACACCTCTATCACTCACGGCAGGCTTATGGACTGCTTCGGCATAGTGGAACAAGGCCGTATCAAAAAATCACACGTCGAGATCGAGATCATGAAAAAGGCTGCAAGGACCACGGAGATAGGCATGAAGGCCGGGATCCAGGCCTGCGCCGAAGGTGTCACGGAAAACGAGATAGGAGCGGCCGTAAGTGTGGCCATGTTCAAGGCAGGCGGAGAACCCCCGGCTGTCATGCCTTATGTAACCTCGGGCCCTCGCACCATGATCGGTCATGCCACATGGGAAGGCCGTGTTGTCCAGCCTGGAGAACATGTATTCCTTGAAGTGGCTGGGTGCTACCGCAGGTATCATACCGCAATGATGAGGACAGTTGTATTGGGGGAGATGTCTCAGTCAATGAAGATGGCGGAAGATCGCATGAAACGGGCGCTTTCTCTGGTCAAGAATGCCATCCGTCCCGGACTGACAGTATCGGATGCAGACAATATAATGAGGGATGTCATATCCGACAACAAGGTGGGTGCCCAACTTATCACCCGTTCGGGTTATTCCATCGGCATAGCCTTTCCCCCGAGCTGGGACGAAGGGTATATGATGAGCCTCAAACAGGGGGATTCACGCATACTTGAAGAAGGTATGACCTTTCACCTTATCCCGTGGATGTGGGGGGTCGACGGGGATAAAACAGTGGGCATTTCAGATACGATCTATGTTACCGAAGACGGATGCAGATCATTTTACACCCTGAATGAAAATTTCGTCGTAAAAAGGCCGACGAAAACACATAAAAAACCGCCATCACCGGCAGTACAGGCAAAAAAAACGGATAAAATCGTCGAGTCTGCCGTCAAAAAGACAACCGTTAAAGGCAAAAAAAACGAGAAGGAGGGTGCTTGATGCTTAGGACTACGAATCCTGCAACCGGTATCATTGTAAAAGAATTGGATTCATTGGGCATAGAAAAGGCAAAAGCGCTCATTGCCGGGGCGGATGAGGCCTTTTGCAAATGGCGAAAAACCACCTTTTCACAAAGGGCCAAGGTATTGAATGATGTGGCCTCGCATATGAGGGAGCATAAAGAAAGGCTTGCCCTGTTCATGACCGATGAAATGGGAAAACCCATCAAAGAGGCACGTGCAGAGGTGCTAAAATCCGCCTGGTGCGCCGAGCATTATGCAGCCCAGGCACAGACATACCTGAAAAAAGACCTTATCGAGACCGATGCCACATCGAGCTATGTCCAGTATATGCCTTTAGGGGTCATACTCGGGATCCTCCCGTGGAACGCCCCCTTCTGGCTCGCCTTCAGGTTTCTTGCACCTGCACTCATGGCCGGCAACACTTGCGTAATGCGTCATGCCTCAAATGTCCCTGACTGCGCGATCGCCATTGCAGGGCTCTTTGACGAGGTAGGTGCACCAAAAGATATCGTTCGGAACCTGCCTGTCAAATCAGCAGACGTGGAAAAGGTCATTCGGGATCCCCGCATCAGGGCGGTCTCGCTTACCGGCTCCAGCCGGGTGGGCGCACAGGTGGCAGGCATTGCCGCCTCTGAGATAAAGCCCGCGGTTCTCGAACTGGGCGGGTCAGATCCGGTTATCGTCCTTAACGATGCCGACATCGATGCAGCAGCCGATATCATCACGCTATCGAGGATTATCAATGCAGGCCAGTCCTGTATCGCTGCAAAACGGATTATCGTGGAAAAAGGTGTCTATGACACCATGGTCGAGAAGATGAAAGACAGGCTCTCCGCGCTCAAGGTGGGCGATCCCCGCAGGGAGGATACCGACATAGGCCCGCTTGCAAAAAAGGACACCCGAGACAAGATACATCGACAGGTAATAGAAACCATAGAGTCCGGGGCACGCTGCCTGCTGGGCGGAGAGATCCCGGACAGAGACGGGTTCTTCTATCCGGCAACATTACTGGCAGATGTCTTACCCCACATGAGTGCATTTAAAGAAGAGACCTTCGGCCCTGTTGCCGTAATGATAAAGGCCGAAGATGCAGCCCATGCATTAAAGCTTGCCAACGATACAGACTATGGACTGGGTGCAAGTATCTGGACAGGCGATACAGCCCGCGGAGAGGCCTTGGCATCAGATATCTTTGCAGGCCAGGTATCTGTAAACGGTATAGTCAAGACCGACCCCCGTCTTCCAAGCGGCGGCGTAAAGATATCGGGATACGGCCGAGAGCTGGGCCCGCACGGAATCCGCCAGTTCGTCAATACCCAGCAGATATGGATAGGCCCGAAGATCGAATAGCCATGCGCTAAAGCAGCATGGACTTCAAAAAGAGGCTGCTCACGGTATTATCTTGCAGCATGCCCTTCGTGGCTTTGTGGCATTGTGCGAGGTAAAAAAAGACTCTGCCCGCACAAAGGCACTAAGGCCAGGAAGAAAGGCTTATGGGCAGCAAAAAACCGATCCAAAATACTCCGCATCGGTGAAGAAAAAAACCGTTCAACCCGTACCAAAATATATTTTCTTGTATACATTATCACAACTATTTGTTAAGACTACGTTTAATACAACATTTGTTTCACACCTTTGAATGAACTTATTTGGTTAGTTATGTTTGTTTTTACAGTACAATATAATTCGGCGCATTTCACCCATCCTGTACGGAGTGCGCGCGGAATCAGGGGTGTAAGCGGTACGAGATACATTTTGTTGAGATAGGGACAGACAAGGATCACGTACATTTTTTAGTACAATCAGTTCCAACATATAGCCCCACGAAGACAGAAGGACAATCAAGAGTATTACGGCGAGGGAGATATTTCGGAGGGTTCCATCTGTGAAGAAGATACTGTGGGGTGGTGAGTTTTGGACAGATGGATATTATATTATCACGGTCAGCAGACACGGCAATAGGGGCTTATGGACTATTAAAATAAAAAATATAAACATTCGGCGCTGGACAAAAAGACGCCGGAGGTTATATTCATTTTTAATATGCATCTTCGTGGTTTAAGAGATGCCGAGATTGCATAAAATAATTTTGGGGATGGCGTAAATTAGGACCTTAACGATTCCGGCCTGTTTAGGGACCTTGAATGGTCGTTGTCCAAAAACCCTTTTGTAGCGGACCGCAAAAAGCCGCATCCGCTGCAAAACATCTTATATGAAAAACAAGGAACGAACATGAAAAAACAGATGTTATTTATATTAATACCTTTTCTCCTATTATCAGGTTGTGCGAGAAACGAGCCTTCTCTCAGGCATGATGTCGCATTGTCTTTTGATTCAGAACGTATCGCTTATGCTGTGGTCGGCAAAGAAAAGACCGCGCTGATTTTTATTCACGGCTGGAGTTGTGACGGACGTTACTGGCAGAAACAAATTCCTGTATTCGCAAAAGAGTATCAAGTAATCACAGTGGATTTGGCTGGTCATGGACATTCTTCATTAGATAGATCCGAGTTCTCGATGTTGTCCTTCGCTAATGATGTGAAAGCAATTATTGATAAAGAAAACATTGATAGGGCTATTTTGATCGGGCATTCAATGGGAGGCGGCGTAATTGCTGAAGCAGCCAGATTAATGCCAGAAAAGGTAGTTGGGATTGTAGGAATTGATACCTTGCAAAATGTTGGGGAGCGCACCCCTCAAAGTCTAATCGACGAAATGGTAAAACCATTTGAAGCTGATTTTAAAAGTGCCGCACTTAATTTTGTTTCACCAATGTTTCCGAAAGACACTGATCAACAATTGATGCATTGGGTAAAAGAAGATATGTCTTCTGCCCCAAAGGAGATTGCCTTAAATGCCTTTCGCAACTATCTGGGTCAGTACGTAAACGGAGAAGCTGCCATTGTATTTAAAGATATCACTATTCCTGTGATCTCAATAAACGCCAGATTATGGCCAACAGCACCTGAAGAAAACAGAAAGCATATAAAGAACTATCAACTCTTTTATATTGAGGAAACAGGTCACTTTCCAATGCTGGAAAAGCCCGAAGAATTTAATATACTGTTAAAAAAAGCCCTTAACTACATAGAATCGATAAGTAATAAAAATATATAACGTGCTAATCCACTGGACGGCTTTTAAGCTTCCAACGATCAGAACGTTATAAGGAAAAAAATGGATCTAAAAATATTCATTACAATATTTATAACTGTTTTACTCGCTGAGTTGGGGGATAAAACACAGTTGGCAACTTTATTGTTTGCAACGGATAAAGAAAACTCAAAATTCATGGTTTTTCTAGCGGCGGCAGCAGCCCTTGTTACTGCATCGGCTATTGCCGTCATATTAGGTAATATCCTCGGAAAATATACTAACCCAAAATATCTGTCCTGGATTGCAAGTGCAGGTTTTATCCTTATTGGCATTTGGACTGTTGTTAAAGCATGAAATCCTGCTTATAACTTGCAGCTGCTCACTGGCAGCAAGGGGATCAGATTACGAACAAATAATGCCGAGGGAACTTGAGTAGATCAAGGAGATAGATCTACCGGGGATGTATCGATATCAGGATTGCAGATATCTTTCACATGATCTTGTGAAAAAATGAAATTTATCCCGATAACCGTGCAATAAACTTATAAGGAAAGATTGTTTATGCTATAATTTTTCTTTAACCAACATTACCAGTTACATTACTGGCGGATCTGGCGCCGTTACATCGGCACAAACAAGACTAAGCAAACCAAGAGGAGATCCAATGAACAACGCTATCTGCATCCTATGCAGTATATTATCAACTCTTTTCCTGTTGATTTTTCCTGTGTACGCGTCGGCTTCACTCAACGGACCAGCAAAAATGGCAAGCATCCCTATCCCCTTTCTTGAACAGCCAGGTGACGACCCGGCAGCGATCCGAATAAAGATCGAGGAGGGCACGCTTTCAGTAAACGAAAACGGTAAACTCGAGGTGCTGACTGCACAGTATCAGGGCACGGCCGTTCATGATTCCGGCGTGATCACCTGCGAAATGGGCACTATCGATGCCTCGGGCGGGTCAAGCGTCTCCATTGTGATGCAGATATCTGAAAGTATTAATGCATTGAGCATAAGCACTTCCGTGAGTGCCGCACAGACCGACACAAATGAGGCAAACAATAGCCTGATAACCCTTTTATCCACGATTGATGATGACGATGATAACGGCTTATGCTTTATCACCACTTCTGGAAGATAAGATAAAACAGAGGTAAAAAAAGGAACGGGTTCATATTAAACAGCAAGCACAGATATGAACCCGTTCCAATACTGTTCGGCATAGACGCTGCCATATTTCTCAACTTATTTTTCACTGAACTCGCAAGCTTTGTTTTGTTGTAGATGTTATGTGGGGATAGTTATCATAAACATAGACTGTCACGTCAGATATAGACGCCACAGATAATCGTGCGTCTGCCTTGTACATATTTTATTTGAGGAGATAGAAGGCTTCTATATATATTCTAAGAGCCTTAACACATTCAATCCTCTATACGAAAAGTGGTGCTGCAGGAATGGCACCTCATGATATTACCCTTGAAGCGGGGGGATATCTCATAGGTGTGACCGCAGTTATCGCAGGCAAACTGCTGCCACTGGCCCGGCTGTCTCTTGATAACCTGCACATTTCCGGCGTCTTTTGCTGCCTGAGGCTTTGCGGTTGTATCATTTGCAGACAGTGCTGTGGCGGTTGCCAGGATCCCGGCCATCATGTTCCGGTCCGGCCTCGGTACCTTGTGTGCACGGCCGCACCTGGGGCAGGCAAGACTGTCCTTTTTGAACTCGGGAGGTAGTTTTATCTTGAGGCCGCATGCGCATGCTATGAAGGCGTAGTCGTTTATGGCCCTCATAATGTCGCCTGCCTTTTTAAGGTTTTGTGCATGGTCGTCCTGTTTATCTACAGGTTCATTTGAAGGTCTTCTGATCTCGGCATGGTCTGCCTTTTTCAGGTCGGATCCGGGAATCAGAGGCTTGTGCGTCTTTGTTACGCCCACATACGACTTCACATAATCGATATAGCCCGCGCCCGCGCTCATGCCTCTGAGTATCCTTATCCTGTCCTCTAGCGGGGGGTGTGTTGCAAAAGGGCTGCCCCCGAGGTGTTGCTTGTACGGGTTTACTATATAAAAAGGCGCTGTCATGGAAGGCGCAGAGCTTAATCTATCCGGTGCACCTCTTATCTTCTCGAGTGCCGAGGCAAGGCCTTCGGGGTAGCGTGTAAGACGTGCGCTGGTAGCATCGGCCAGGTATTCCCTCTTTCTGGATATCGAAAAATACAAAACGCGCGCAAGGATCGGCCCGAATATGGCCAGCAGCAACGAGAGCACCACGATAGCGGCACCTGCCCCGCCCCCTGCCCCTCTTGAGCGGGAACCGAACCGTGAACCCCTTCCGAACCACAAGGATCGCACGAACAGATCCGAGATCAGCAGTACAGAGCCCAGCATTGTGGCGGCAATGATCATGTACATACTGTCGCGGTTTATTATATGCCCGATCTCATGGGCGATCACGCCCTGAAGCTCATCCCGGCTGCATGCAGCGATAAGCCCTGCTGTAACGCATATAGAGCTGTCAAGGGGCGACTTGCCGAGAGCAAAGGCATTGGGCGACGGGTCATTTACAACATATATCCTTGGCATTACAGGCATTGACGAGGCTATCTTCATCTCCTGTACGATATTGTATAGCTGCGGATATGTCTGTTTGTCCACCTCGCGCGCTCCGGAGATGCCGAGGATCATCTTTTCCGAGCCGTAGAGGCTGAACAAGAGCATGACAAACCACACGGTAAATGCGATGCCGAGGCCTGCAAGACCGGCATAGGGATCATTTGTGGGCGAGAAGGACAGGCCTATCACATACCCCAGAAGCATGAGAAAGAACCCCATCAGGGTAATGAGCATGTAGGTCTTGCGCCTGTTTGCAGCTATTATTGTCCAGAACATGCCTTATTGATTGAAGCTTACCTTGGGGGCAACGCGCTCCTTCTGGTCTTCCAGTTCAAAAGACTCGGCCAGGGTGTAGTTGAACATACCTGCGATAATGTTCGAAGGAAACATCTGCACCTTGTTGTTGAAAAACAGCACCTGGTCGTTGTAGGCCTGACGGGCAAATGCTATCCTGTTCTCGGTGGATGTGAGCTCCTCCTGTAGGGACAGAAAATTCTGGTTTGCCTTGAGCTCGGGATAGTTCTCTACAATGACCATGAACTGGCTCAATGCCTCGCTTAAACGTCCCTCTGCCTTTGAAATGTCGTTTACTGTATGTGCGCCTGTTGCCTGCGCCCTTGCCTTGGTTACGGCCTCGAACGTGCCCCTTTCATGGGTCATATACCCCTTGGCAGTCTCGACCAGATTCGGGATAAGATCATGCCTGCGCTTTAGCTGCACCTCTATCTGCGCCCATGCATTCCTGATCAGATTCTTCAACCCCACGAGCGAGTTGAACACCCCGATCACATACAGTATCAGCGCTAATAAGAACACACCGATAATGATCAATACAATAATTCCTGTCGACATACTTTCTCTCCCTTGACGGTTTTACTGATAAATCAGCAGATACGTCGACCACACCGGCAGTATAAACAAACAAGGTCCCACATCCTATAGGACTGATTGCCCGGGGTCATTCCCGAATATCTCATCGAGAACCCTGATGATAATACCGACATGCTCATCGTGGCCTTGCCTTTCTCTCATCCGCAGGATTTTTTGCAGCTCACCTGCGTCAAACCATATCCCATGGGCATCGCAGGTATCGAGTACAATCGATGCGGCATTGCCTATGGATATCTTTTCCATGTACTTTGTACATATCGGGCATTTTCTCTTCTTTTCTTTACACTCGGTCTGCTTGATGGCAAAAGGGCGCAGTCCTGGGCTTTCTTCTACAGACAGCATCAGTTCAAGCTCCCCCTTGTCGAGCCATATCCCCTTGCATTCATGGCAATAATCTATCTCGATACGGTCGAATTCAAGTGTGATAAGAGGCTCTGAGCAATCAGGACATTTCATGGAATTACCTTATATCATGATATTGTCATTTCAGACCATATATAAATAACCATCAAGGATACGCTTGCAGAAAACCGGATAACGAACTCAGTATCGTTTTCATGTTGCTGAAGCATATCATATAGTATGGCTATGTGCATCACCAACATGAATCATTCACACACCGGATGCCTCTAAATCATATATAAGGAGACCGTTATGATGAAAGATGCTCTGGGTCTGATGATCTTTGTTTCCTTTCTGCCTGTCGTCATGGCAATGATTACCCCGATAATCACCAATGCAGATGAACATGCACAAAAGGCGACCTTTGCAGGTGGCTGTTTCTGGTGCATAGAGTCTGCCTTTAAAGATATTCCCGGTGTTATAGAGGCTGTATCGGGGTATACTGCCGGGCACACTAAAAACCCCACCTACGAAAAGGTCTGCTCGGGAAAGACAGGGCACTTCGAGGCGGTACAGATTACATATAATCCGAAGATTATCTCTTACCCTGAACTACTCGATATCTTCTGGAGGCAGATCGACCCAAGCGATGAGACCGGCCAGTTTGCAGACAGGGGCTCTCAGTATCGGACCGCCATCTTCTATCATACAAACAAACAGAAAGGCATTGCATTATCATCGAAAAAGGCCCTCGATAAAAGCGGCCGGTATGTCAAACCTGTTACAACCCCCATCCTCAAGGCTGTAGAGTTTTATCCGGCAGAAGATTACCACCAGGACTATTACAAGAAATGCCCCCTGAGATATAAGGCATACCGCTACAACTCGGGCCGGGACAGGTTCGCAGACAAGATATGGGGCAAAAAGTGCGATACGGGCAAGTCATCCAAACACGCATCACCCTTAGATTCAAGGCTCGACAAGGCAGGGCTGAAAAAGGGGTTGAGCCCCATCCAGTATCACGTAACGCAGAAAAACGGCACAGAGAAGCCCTTTCATAATGAATACTGGGAAAACAAGGCCGAAGGCATCTACGTAGATATCGTCTCGGGAGAGCCGCTTTTCAGCTCTGTGGACAAGTATGATTCCGGCACGGGCTGGCCCAGCTTCAATAAGCCTCTTGAGCCGGAAAATATTATAGAAAAGACCGACAAGGGCCTGTTCATGACAAGGACAGAGGTCAGGAGCGCTAAAGCCGACTCCCACCTGGGTCATGTATTCAAAGACGGCCCCGAACCCACCGGGCTGCGCTATTGTATAAACTCGGCCTCACTAAGGTTCATACCTGTCGAGGATCTAGAGAGACAGGGTTATGGTGAATATGTGAAGCTCTTCAACAAAAAACCAATGGTTCCTGATAGTTGATACTATGACACGGCATCGATGAATGCCCCTGAAGGTTCGATGCCTGTCTTTGATTGATATGCCTTCCGAGCCTTGATACTTACGTCCGTTACGTCCTGTCTGCCCGCATTTTCATTATCCTGTCGAACTGCTTCTTTTCCCTGTGAGGCCTCTTCATCCTGGCTCCGACTAAGCTCTTTCTTTCTTTGCTGAGCCAGTTCCATGTTTGCCTTCTGGGCCTTTACGGATGCCTCTGCAGCCACTTTCCTGTCCTGCGGGCTCGGGTCTGCAGGAGCCAGGGCAGCGGCCTTTACCCTCTGCATCTTGCTGATCGTATCTTCAGGCCTGGCTTCTTCTGAGGTATCTATGCTCACCTCCCCACCTACGGCATACATGGTCCCGTCAGGGCCTCTCTTGTACTCGTAATTTGCGCCACCCCTCACAAGACTGCCCCCTGCGGCCATATGTGCATGTTCATGAGCGCGCACCCTACTGTCCGTCTTCTTCAACCTGGCTACCTCATGTTTTTCTTCTTCGCTCAGTTCAGAACCATCCCGGGTTTTTTCCGCACTCTCGGCCCCTTCTTCCGATGCATTTTCATCTACAATCTTTCCGCTGCGATCGTAGACCTTATGCCCGTCGCCATTCTTTTTCTCAGGTGCAATCTCCACCTCATCACGGTTATTCCCTTTCGGAACTAAGATATCTTCCGGGATTTCAGAGGTTTCCCGGGATTTTTCTATCAATGAAGACAGACTATTATATGACCTTTGTGCAAAGGTACCTTGTATGTCCATATATCAAGACCTTTTTTACGTGTTATAACCTCTTTATCGTCATAAACTCAGATCTTGATTACATGACAATCTTCGTTAAGTACTAAACAATTTGCAGTTCACAGGTATATTTCACTTCCGCTTGTTTATTCTTCTATTACGGTTCACTGCTTACTGCATTCAGTACTCATATACCTCTCGGTCTGGCAAGGATTTCAAGCACCTCCAGATTGAGGAAACGCTTCGACGGCTTTGCCTTTACAAGAAGCACTGTATCAGATCCGCTCCCTGTCCCGCCGACACATACCACCTCCTCATCCTCTGGGACAAGTCCGGCATCGCATGCTTCCATGGCTACCTCGACCGCCACCTTTGTGCCTTCCCCAAACCTTCTCAGTGTAGAGGCGATAATATAACCTGGATATGCCCCCTTGAAGTCTTCCATAAGGGATTTTTCCAGGGAATGTGTCAGAATTGTCCCTGTATGGATGGGTATACGTGCATCTATGAGTTCTTTTCGTACCTCAGGATCAAACTCGTCTTTTCCCGGTGCCTTGAACCCTACACTATGGGTTACGATAATCAGTTTTACCTTTATTTTTCTGAATGCCTCAAAAAACTTTATGGCTGTCTTTCCCGTGGTAGATGCCACAACAACGTATCTGCAGTTTGACTGTTCGATGTGCCGAATAACCATATCTATACAGTCTATGGTATTTTGCTGCCCTGATTTGTCAAAAAGCATGCTTCCCTGAATCCTCACCTGACACCTCCAAAATCATTATATACTTACTCTAATATCTCATATATCCCTGTTTGTACAGCTTTCGAAGAGATCTTTTTATGTCTTTTGTTGACTTTTATATCGTGTTAAGGGTTAAATCTAGTCAAACACATATTCGAGATGGGGATAAAGATTATGGCATTTCTGGAGATCAAAGGGCTCCATGTTTCTGTTCAAGGCAAGGAGATCCTCAAAGGCATAGACCTCACGATCGAGGCCGGTAAGACCGCTATCATATTCGGTCCGAACGGATCGGGCAAAAGCACGTTATTGGGCTCTATTGCAGGTCTTCCCGGGTATGAGATCACCAAAGGCGATATCGCATTCAAGAATAGAAGCCTGCGAGACCTTTCCGTTAACGAAAGATCCCGCATGGGTATCGGCATGGCCTACCAGTACCCGCCTGCCATAAAGGGTGTCCGTCTGGAAGCCCTGCTAAAGACATTGAGCAATGACCATGAACTCATCTCTGCATATTCCGAAGAGCTCAACCTGATTTCATATCTGGACCGGGATATAAATGTGGGTTTTTCCGGAGGGGAAAGAAAACGTTCGGAGATACTCCAGCTCATGATGCAGAACCCTGACCTTTTGCTGCTCGACGAACCCGAATCAGGCGTTGACATAGAAAACATATCCATAATAGCCGGTGCGTTGCGTAAAATCCTGGAAAAGGACAAACCCATGTCAAAAAGGTCTCGATCTGCTATCATCATTACCCATACAGGCTTTATCCTCGATTATCTCAAGGCCGATATCGCATATGTCGTTATGGAAGGTCATGTACTAGGGTGTGGAGCACCGGGAGAGATCTTTGAAGAGATAAAGGGCTTCGGTTATAAAAAATGCAGAGATTGCTTTGCCGAAAAATTCCAGGAGATATCGACAGAGCCGATTTAGTCTCACCTGTCGCTATTGCCTGCCAGCTTCTGCATCTCCCTTTTAAAGGCCTCATCAAACGAGCGGGCCTGTCTACAATGTTCTATTGCATATTCCCTGTGGGTCGGGTCCCATGTCTTGATAAACCTCACCTTCTCTTCTATGGCAAGGCCAATGGACATGAGCTGAAGTGATTTGATCTCCCTCAGGATCACTAATGACCTATCCGGCAGGATCATATCGTCCCAATCATCTCTCAACTCACGAGACTCACGTATAAGTCTTTTCATATCCTTTTTATATCCCCTTATCTCTTTTCTCGATGCAGGGCCTTGAGGTAACAAACCTGTTAGCCCCTCAATGATCTTCTGATTTACTTCGTGCTTTTCTATAAAGCCCCTCTCCCTTTCGAGAAAGGCATCTATCTCGCCGAAAAAACCGTTCATCTCCTCTTCATGCGCAGACCTTTCCTCATCAGAAGTATGATCTTCTTCTATCGCGGTTATAGAGTACAACCTGAGGGGTTCTCTATCATCACCGACAAAAAGCAGGTTCTTGCTGATCCAATAACTTTCCGTATGGACAACCCGTCCTGAAGAGGTAGTTATTGTATACCCGGCGAATATATCCCTTGGGCATATGAGGATTGCAGCAAGACAGATCAGGGCTGCTATTGCCGCAGGCTTATACTGAAATCCTTTTGTAGTGTCTTTATTATCGAATCCTGCCATTTATTTATCATCTTGTCTTCAAGGGTCCTTTTATCGGATTGATAGGTGATGCGTATGGTTATACCGGATTTTCCGCCGGGCAGTTTATCTCCCTTGTAGGTATCTACAGGGACTATCTTCTTTAATTCCTTGATCCCCTTGGATTCTATAGAACCGACGATATCGGCGTAGGTTACCGCCTCATCCACCACCAGAGAGAGGTCTCTCCATGTCGACGGGTATTTCGGCAGGTGCTCCATGCCGTCCCACTGCTTCTGGAAAAGGCTCTCTGCCGAGACCTCCATTACAAAGACCTCTTCCGAGATATCGTGCATATTCAATATATCCGGATGTATTGACCCGATATACCCGATTTCTTTGCCGCCTACTGATATCTGCGCCTGCATGCCCGGGGTCAAATAAGGTTGATCGGACGGACACATCCGCGCATCTGTGATGATGGCTTCGGCTATACCCTTGATATCGTAAAAATCCACAGATCTCGGCCTTTGAGACCAGTGCGTCTCGGAACTCTGGCCTGTGATAGCGATACCGACATGCTGTCTCTCGATGGGAAGCTCTCCCGGCCTTGTAGGGAAAAAGCACTTACCCGTTTCAAAGATTCTAAGATCTCTGACCTGAAGATTCCTGTTTTTTTCAACAACCGTGCAAAGCCCGGGTATGAGAGATGTCCGCATCAGCTTCATGTCATCGGATATCGGGTTTTTCAATTCCAGCATATCTTGATCAAACCACTGGTTGCACTTTGGAGAGATAAAAGAATAGTTTACCACCTCGGTAAAACCCATGGAAGAAAGTTTCGTACGTACTTCATGATATTTGATCTCTTCATCTGAAATCTTCATGGGCTTGAACGAGGGTATCTCGGGGGTTATTTTATCCATCCCGTAGACCCTTATAAATTCTTCTACAAGGTCGATCTCCCTGTACAGGTCATGCCTGAATATCGGGGCCTCGACCTTCCATCCGTTATCCGTCCTTTCTATTCTGCAGCCAAGTCTCTTAAATATACCTTCTACATCCTGAGCCGCTATGATCCTGATGCCCAGGACCTTCTCCAGGTAGTCCTTTCGAAGGACTACCTTCTTTGGTGTATATGACAGGCTGTTTATATCTATAATCCCCTTAAGGATCTTTGCCCCTGCATACTCGGCCATGAGAAAGGCTGCCCTGTCTGCGGCAATATCCTGTATAGCGGGGTCTATTCCACGCTCGAATCTGTAAGAGGCCTCTGTTGTAAGATTCAATGTCTTTGATGTCCTTCGAATACCTACCGGGTCGAAAAAGGCGCTTTCCAGTATGACGCACTGGGTCGTATCCATCACCTCGGAGTTCTCTCCGCCCATTATCCCTGCCAGGGCAACAGGCTTTTCTCTGTCACATATTAGCAGGTCATCGCTGTTCAGGCTCCGTTCTATAGAATCCAGGGTGACAAACTTCTCTTTGTCGAGCGCCTTTCTCACGACGATCCCCTTTTCCGAAACAAGCCTGTAATCAAATGCATGTAGGGGCTGGCCGTATTCCAGGAGGACGTAATTGGTGATATCCACTATATTGTTTATCGCCCTTACACCGGAGAGATGAAGTCGCCTTCTTATATAAAAGGGGGACTTCTTGATCTCTATGTCCTTCATAACCCTGGCGCAATATCTGGGACATCCTTCAGGAGAAAGGACCTCGACGCTCAGCACCGAATCCGTTTTATCCTGATCTTCCTTTATTTCGGGTCTGTTCAGGACTATATCTTTTCTGTACAGGGCGGACAATTCCCTGGCAAGCCCGATAACAGACAGACAGTCGCCGCGGTTAGGCGTGACATTCACATCAAGGACCCAGTCTTCGAGGTCCAGTGCATCAAGGAGAATGTCTCCGGGTTTTACATCCCCGTCGATCTCCATTATCCCGGCATGGTCATCGGTCAAAGAGAGCTCCCTTTCAGATACTAGTATCCCGAAGGACTCGACACCCCGAAGCTTTGCCTTCTTCACCTTCATGCCTTCACCCAGGTTCGAGCCCACGGGTGCAAAGGCGCTCATCATGCCCTGCCTCACATTAGGGGCCCCGCATACAACCTGTACGTTCTCTTTTCCGTCATCGACCATGCATACGGATAATTTGTCCGCGTCAGGATGGGGCTTCACCTCTGTTATCTGAGCACAGACAACCTCACGCGGGATAGTCTCGTGGATGATCTCCTCAACCTCTGTCCCGCTCATGGTAAGGGCATGCGCAAATGCGTATGCATCCTCATGCAAATCTATATATTCCCTGATCCATTTATAACTGATCTTCATGACCTATCCTCTAGGAAAACTGCGAGAGAAACCTTACATCGTTATCAAAGAAAAGCCTTATATCATCTATTCCGTATTTAAGCATTGCAACGCGCTCTACCCCCAGGCCGAAGGCAAAACCGGTGATCTCATGAGGATCATATCCTACAGATCGATACACCTCGGGGTCTACCATGCCGCAGCCGAGTATCTCCAGCCAGCCCGTGTTCTGACATACCCTGCAGCCCTTGCCTTTACAGATAATACAACCCATATCCACCTCTGCAGACGGCTCGGTAAAGGGGAAAAACGAGGGCCTTAAGCGTAGCGGTATATCCGATCCGAATAGCGCGCGGATAAATTCAAACAGCACGCCCTTAAGATGCGCAAATGTGATACCGTCTTCCACCCACAACCCCTCAACCTGATGAAACATGGGTATATGGCTCACGTCTGAATCGCAGCGGTATACCTTCCCAGGTGCTATAATACGTACGGGAAGTTCACTTTTCTCCATAACCCGTATCTGCACAGGAGATGTGTGTGTTCGAAGCAGTATACCCTTATCGAAATAAAAAGTGTCCTGCATATCTCTGGCCGGGTGATCCGGGGGGAAATTCAGGGCCTCGAAATTATGATAATCGTCTTCCACTTCAGGACCTGATGCTATTGCAAATCCCAGGTTCAGGAATATCTTTTCGATCTCGTTCAAGACCTGGTTCACTATGTGGATACCCCCCTTTGCGGGAGACCTGCCCGGCAGTGTGACATCAACGCCCTTGAACATAACCACTTTGTTCAATTCAGCGGATCTTTTCTCTAGCGAGTTCTCCATATACACCTTGAGTGTATTGGAGAGAGCGCCCATTCGCGGCCTCTCTGATGGATCTATCTTGCCCATAGAGCGTAAAATGGACGTAAGTTCACCCTTACGCCCCACATATTTTACGCGCATCTTTTCTATTTCATCAGAAGTGCCAACCTGACTCAATTCCTCGGTAAAGGTCTTTTTTAATTCGTCAAGCTGCTTTTCCATGAATTACTTCAGGACTGATTCTACTATATGCGTGAAACCTTTAGGATCAGTGATAGCGATGTCAGACAGCACCTTTCTGTCGAGATGAACATCGGCCTTGTTCAGGGCATTGATGAATCTTGAATAGTTAAATCCCCTCTGCCTGAGTGCAGCATTTATCCTGGCTATCCACAAACGCCTGAACTCTCTCTTTTTCTGTCGTCTATCCCTATACGCATAGGCCAGACCCTTGTTAACCGCCTCCTGAACAACACGTACAAGGTTCCGCCTTCCGCCTATATAACCCTTTGATATCTTCTGAAATCTGCTTCTTTTTTTTAGTCCTACCTTACCACGTTTTACTCGCATTTACTTATACCCCTTACAGATATGGCAACATTCGTTTTACACCAGCAATATTTGCTGAATCTACCACTGTTGATTTTCTCAGATTCCTTTTTCGTTTAGTTGTCTTGCAGGAAAGGAGATGACTTGAATATGCCTTGTTTCTTTTGACCTTTCCGCTCCCTGTCTTGCTAAACCGCTTTGCAGCGCTTCTGTTTGTCTTGATCTTCATCAAATACTCCCTATTCTCAATATCACTACTTGGGAGAGAGCATCATGATCATGGCCCGACCTTCCAGTTTAGGATCGTTATCGGCTGTTCCGATATCGACAATGTCTTGAAGTACCCTTTTCAAGATATCACGGCCCTTATCCATGTGTACTATCTCTCTTCCCCTGAATCGTATTACCACTTTAACCTTGTTTTTCGCCTCTAAAAATTTCTTTATATGCCTTACCTTGAACTGGTAGTCATGTTCATCGGTCTTAGGTCTGAATTTGATCTCCTTTACTACTATGGTTGTCTGTTTTTTCTTTGCTATGCTCTCTCGTTTGGACTTCTCATATTTATACTTTCCATATTCCATGATACGGCAGACAGGAGGAGTCGACTTCGGAGATACCTCGACCAGATCCATTCCATGTTCTCTTGCAGCACCCAAGGCGGCAGGCACGGTCATGATACCCAATTGTGAACCATCAGGTGCAATAACCCTGATGCTTTCAGAATTTATAGATTCATTCACCCTTATTCTGTCTTTATCCCTAACGTACTGTCTATAATTGTTCTTACCTATAACATCCTCCAAAAAAATGATTACGCGCTTATGTAACCTAGAGACTCTCTGTTGTCAATACAGTTTAGATCACTGGTTCGGCATCTCTCACCATTGATATAAATTGGTCCTTAGTTACGGTTAACTGTTTTCCATCCTTCTGCCTTAATGTTATGCTACCCGAGAGCATCTCTTTTTCACCGATGATAAGCATGTACGGTATCTTCTGGAGAGTTGCCTCCCTTATCTTGAAGCCTATCTTCTCATTGCGTGTATCAAGCTCCACGCGCAAACCCGCATCTATAAGATCCTGTGCGAGCGCGTCTACATAATCGATCTGAGCATCCGTTATGTTCATGACCACGGCCTGAACAGGGGCAAGCCATACCGGGAACGCCCCTGCAAAATGCTCGATCAGCACACCGATAAATCTCTCTATAGAACCCAGGATTACCCTGTGGAGCATAACCGGCCTGTGCCTCTCTCCGTCCGAACCGACATAGTGGATATCGAAACGCTCCGGCAAAGAAAAGTCGCACTGTATTGTAGCACACTGCCACTGCCTGCCTATGGCATCCTTTATCTTCACATCTATCTTTGGCCCGTAAAACGCACCGTCACCCTCGTTTATATCGTATTGCAGGCCATTGGCATCGAGAGCATCCTTCAATGACTTTGTGGCCATATCCCATGCCTCGTCGGAACCGATAGATTTTTCAGGTCTTGTGCTTATTTCCATGGAATACTCGAAACCGAATACAGCCATGACATCCTGTATCATCTTTATGATCGAGGTAATCTCATCGATAAGCTGATCAGGCATACAGAATATGTGTGCGTCATCCTGGGTGAACTGTCTGGTCCTTAGAAGACCGTGTATTACCCCTGATTTCTCGTGTCTAGTCACGTTTCCGAGTTCGAAATACCTCAACGGCAGGTCGCGGTAGCTCCTTACCTTGGACTTGTATATCAGGATGTGGGACAGACAGTTCATGGGCTTTATCCCATAGATCTGGTTGTCGAGCTCCGTGAAATACATATTGTCCTTATAGTTCTCCATGTGGCCCGATATCTCCCAGAGCCTTCCCCTGAGTATGCTCGGTCCATATACGATATCATAGCCCCTTTTGAAGTGAAGCCTCTTCTCAAAGTCCTCTAACAGGCTGCGCAGCTTCCCCCCCTTGGGCAAATAGATGATCATACCCGGGCCTATGTCCTCATGCGTCATAAAGAGTTCAAGCTCTCTGCCGAGCTTCCTGTGGTCTCTCTTTTTTGCCTCTTCTAAAAAGGCAAGGTGCTGCTTCAAGGCCTTGGGAGTGCTGAATGCCGTACCGTAGATGCGCTGCAGCATCTTGTTACGCTCATCACCCCTCCAGTACGCACCTGCTATCGAGAGGAGTTTGAACGCCTTTATATAACCGGTTGACGGTATATGCGGCCCCCTGCACAGATCTACAAAAGAACCCTGTTCATATAGGGAGACCGTCTTGGCATCCTCGTCAAGATCATTTATGATCTCCACCTTGTAGGGCTCACCCTTTTCGGCAAAAAAATCAATTGCATCCTGCCTGGGCATCTCTCTACGGGAAAAAGGAAGATCCTTGGATATCAATTCCTTCATCTTTTTTTCGATCTTTTCGAGATCCTCCGGGGAAAAGGTCTTGTCACGGTCAAAATCATAATAAAAACCTTCCTCGGTAGAAGGTCCTATTGTGGGCTTTGCGTCAGGAAACAGTATCTTTACCGCCTCGGCCATTATATGGGCTGTGGAGTGCCTCAGCAACTCCAATCCCTGCCCGGAATCCATCTTTATCGTCTCTATGCTCTGCCCATCGGCAACAGGAGATGACAGATCCACGGTATAGCCGTCTATACGGGCCGCAATAACCCTTTTGTCATTGATTACATCCTTTATTGTAGATCCCTCTGCAGATATGGTCTTACCGTCTACAGTTATGGTTATTTCAGGCATATTTTCTCCATAAATTATATATGTATGAGTTGCGCAGTATTATTCATACCTCTGAAAAACCCGTACCAGTTTTATGTATTGGTAGGCACGCGGGGATTTGAACCCCGGACCCCCACCGCGTCAAGGTGGTGCTCTCCCCCTGAGCTACGTGCCTATATCGTATGTGCGTATGTGTGGTTATCCTGTATCCAACTCTTTTGTCAACAGATTTTTAATTTCATAAATCAAACATAAACCCCGGTTTTTCCATCATACAAAAATTCGTCATTTACAGGCTTTACCTTTAACTCGACCATGTGTTAGATAATCAGTCCATATCCGGGGAGTATATAAAAGGAGACACATAATGGAAATACTACCTCAAGACATTGCATTTGATTTTGACGGTGTCGTAGCGGATACCTTCAGACTCTTTGTCGAGCTTGCAAGGTCCAGATATAATGTCGATATAGAATATGAAAAGATAACACACTATGAATTTCTCGATGTCATTGATATGGACAGGCAGGATGCCGAACAGATCATAGACGTACTGACCATGCTCCCGAAAGACCTGTATTTGAGTCCTAACAAAGGGGCTGTCGATGTGCTGACGAAAATTGCCGACATATCAAGGCTGCTCTTCGTGACGGCCCGGCCGACAAAGGAACCGGTAGTGAAGTGGTTCGGCAAACACCTTCCCCATGTAGATTCCGACTATATCCGCATAGAGGCTACAGGGGTCACCACAAAGAAACTCGGCGTCCTTAAAGATTACGGCATCAAATATTTTATCGATGACAGGCTTGACACCTGTCAGATGCTTGATAAAGCCGGCATCACCCCGATCATATACGACCAACCCTGGAACAGGGAGCCTCATCCCTTTGTTGTTGTAAGAGACTGGGATGATATCGCAGGCATGATAGACTGGTCATCACAGGCAGACAGGGCCTGTAATAGTATAATCTGATAAGAGATCTTTATATCATACAAAGAGAAGCAGGGTAGCTCATTTGATCATTATAGATGAAGGTTCTTTTACGGTTTTTCTGAATGCGAATCTGACTACTATGCATATAAACGATACAGTGCCGAGCAATATAATTCCGAGAGTCATTGCTAAGACCTCCTTTCCCTTATTACCTCTTCTATAAATCCCTTGAAACCCAGTGTGATGCCGACGATCAATAACAGGAGCGTGAAATTAGGTGCCATGTCCAGGACCTTATCCAAATACAGACCTGCATATAATCCCAGGAAGGTAGCCGCGACGAGTACAATGCTGTAGGCGCTGATTCTTGTGATCCTGTTCATAAGAGTCCTTGAAAATCTTTCCTTTTTCATAACGTCACTCCTTTTCATTCATACCTTTTTAAAACAGCTGGATGATCAGTTCTTTTGCCGGAGCTGTATTGATCCCTACGAGCATTATCATGAGGACATATACTGCTGCTGCCTCTACCTTTGTCAAGCCCAACACCTTATATGTAAATCTGATGCCTATCCCTGTCATAAAAAAACAACCTATTACGATCCATAATGTTATCATCTTTCTTACCTCCTTTGTTTTGTCCTATTGACATATAGGCAAGGAGTGTGCCATATTTTATTACATCGTAACATATTGTTTATTCAGCTTATTTATATATGTTTTTTTTACAGATATTGACATAATGACATATTGAATTCTTTTTCAATCCCTGATGTATGCCATTTTGACAAAATGAATGATGAATCATTTATTATCCTATGACATTCTGACAAAGGAGACTAGACATGGATATTATCCTTACACATGAGGAGATCAGGGTGCTTGGCAGCCTTATGGAAAAAGAGATGGCAACGCCCGAGTACTATCCCCTAACCTTAAAGGCCCTCATCAATTCGTGCAACCAGAAGACCAGCAGATCGCCAGTTGTCTTATATGAGGAAAAAACCGTGCTGAATGCACTTAAAGGTCTTCAGGATAAACGCCTGATATTCAGAAGCGATCTATCCAGGGCCCCCAAGTACGAACAAACCTTTACCAGGAACAACAAGCTGATTAAAAGCGAGGCGGCCCTGCTGTGTGTCCTTATGTTAAGAGGCCCTCAAACCATAGGCGAATTGAAGATACATACCGAAAGGCTCTATGTGTTTGACGATATGGCAAAGGTTGATGAAACGCTTAACGATCTTATGGAGGCAGGTTATCTGGTCAAGCTACCCAGGATGCCCGGCCAGAAGGAATCCCGATACACACATCTCCTTTCAGGCCGGACAGACAATCCCATCGAGGAGAAATCGAGTTCATCGAGTCCGGATATGCCGTCAGACGAGGATATGGCTCGGAGGATTACAAGGATCGAGGAAGAGATGAACCACCTGCGCCAGGAACTGAAAGACCTAAATGAAAGATTCTCGGCCTTTATGGAACAGTTCAGCTGAGTCATAATATTAAAATTAGCCAACCGCACATCGACCAGCTACACACGGATTGATATGCGGCTATTTACACAGCTGAACAGGTCATAGGGCTTTTATTTTTTACCCTTGTCTACTGCTTCCTTCAGGCCCTTGCCCGGCTTGAAACGAGGGACCTTTGCAGCCTTGATCTTTATCTTTTCCCTGGTCCTGGGGTTCACACCCATGCGGGCCGCCCTCTTTGCCACCTCAAAGGTGCCGAAACCTACGAGGGTAACCTTATCGCCCTTTTTCATCGCACCTTTTATGGCATCCAGGATGGATTCCAAGACCGCAGCGGAAGCGCTCTTAGTCTGGCCTGTCTTCTTTGAAACCAAATCTATCAATTCCGTCTTTGTCATACCTCCCCCTTATGGTTCCGAAACTGTCTTAAAGTGTCTTCACGCCTTGATCTAAACTATATAGACTTAAAGAAGACCGGCTCTTACAGCAATTCGGTATTTTATTATTCATACAGTATTCGGCAAAAGTGATCATAATCATTAACAAATATTATAATAACTTTTACATACACAACATCGTCCCTGAATACGTTGAAGAATGTGCATCTTTGACCAAGTGCCTATTGACCACTATCGCTCACATTACCGTCATCGAGATCAAGGCCTAATTGTCCGCCGGGATTCATGATATTGTTCGGATCAAAATGTCTCTTCAATGCCTTGAGAACCTCCATCTGCTCTTTGCCGAGATGCCGGCCTATCCATGGGGCTATCATCCGTCCGATTCCATGATGGTGACTCAACGATCCCCCGTACTTCAGGATATTGTCTATAATACCCCGTTGAAAGCACCTGAATTCATTTATGTCATCCATCTTTGCAATAAAGATAAAATACAGATTTGTCCCCTGCGGATAAAAATGTGATGCATGTGTCATGCACATGATATCCGGCCTGCTCTTGATATACGCCCTCACACCTTCATGGAGATTATGCAGGTTGTCCCAGGTCACACCCGCCTCCAGGGTATCTATCACAATACCGAAGTCTCCGAGGTCCTCACGCATATACGGTTCTTTATACCTTGTCTTCTCCCATTTACTACATGGATAGGGCCCCAGGCGGATAGCCCCGTGGGTTTTGCATATATGGCTGATCTTCCTCTTCACCATGGCTGTATAATCCTTATCGCCCTCGGCGTTCCCAAGGCAGAGACATCTCTGCATAGGCATATAGCCTTTTTTCTTCAGACACATATCAACAAAACCGGGCATGCCGTAGAGCTTCAACCCCCTATCAGTTTCCTCCGGGTCCGATATCCTGAATATCGCGGGCCTTCCGAATTCCGACTGCATTATCTCCCGACTTGCGTTCACTGCCGATGCCCACGAAGGAAACATAAAGCTGTATCTCCTTGTGTTCTCAGGCATATACCTGAATATCTTCATTGTAACCTCTACCAGAATGCCATATGCGCCTTCAGAACCTTTCATCATTTCGTTTATCTTGGGCCCGGTAGCTGTTGCCGGATAATCCAGCGTCTTGAAGGAGCCTGTCGGGGTTACATACTCCTGACTCAACACTATGTCGCAGGCATCTCCATAATATGTAGAGGCCTGTCCGGAACCGAGCGTTATTACCCAGCCGCCCACGGTTGAGTATTCAAAGGACTGAGGAAAGTGGCCGCAGGTATATCTCTTTCCGGCATTATACATCTCGGGGGCATTGTTCAATGCGTTTTCATAAGCAGGACCGAACATTCCCGGCTGGACGCGGGCTGTCTGGTTGGTCTCGTTTATATCTAAAAGCTTGTTCATATGAGTGCTGATTACCAGGGTTACACCGCCCTTGACAGGCCTCACCCCGAAGTTTACCGTAGAACCGGCACTATACACATATATAGGTATCTTCTGTACATTGCAGTATTCAACGATGTTCTGTACATCGTTCTTGTCCCTCGGATGTACCACGACATCGGCAACCTCACCGATCATATTCTTTCTCAGCTCCATCATCTCTTCTGTTGTCTTGCCGTAGGCATATTTTACGCGGCTGAACTCGTCCGTAGATACATTTTCATCACCCACGATCTCCTTGAGCCTGCTTATCTGATCATCATCCAACAATACCGGCCTATCGAGGACTACCTTTTCATGGCCTTCTCCCCTTTTCACCATGAAATCACGATCGCTCATGCCGAATTCTTCCTTGATCATCTCAAACCATTTGTCGCTGGGGTGTTTGAATGTTTTCGGGTCTCCATATTTAAAGATTGACCTTAGAGTCCCCTGCGCAGGCGGAGTCTCTATCCAATCAGGCCTAAACCTTTTAAATCCAAACATATTTTCCTCCCTGACTATATATTATCTCTGTTCATTACCTTTATCTTGAAACTCTCATATATATTATAATACCTTATGCCGGCTGCAAAGATTATCCCTTTTGATTAACTAAGTTAATTTTTTATTTCAACAGAATAATCATTTCATTCATCGGCCAAGAAAAAATTATCATGGATATGTATTGTACTTTATGTTAGATTTTTTTAGGAAAAGGGCACCTAATAATTTCATAAGACAATGTTTAATGGTTGGATAAAAAAAAGGGAGGTAATAGATGAGCCTGAAGAAGCAGTATGCTAAAAACAAACAAACATGCAAGGTCACCTTTAAACTGTCCAAGATCATGACCAAGGCAGCTGAAAATGTACACCTCGTCGGGGAATTCAACGGATGGAACATGTCGGCCAATCCAATGAAAAAGAATAAGGACGGTTCATTCTCCACGACCGTAAGCCTTCCTGTGGGACGGGAATATCAGTTCCGCTATCTTCTGGACTGGAACACATGGGAAAACGACGACTGCGCCGACAAATACGTACCCAGCCCATACGGAGACAGCGATAATTCCGTAGTCACTGTCTGATATTATTTTATAACCAATCTAATATCACATTATCCGGGCACAAAAATCAGATATAGATTAAACAATATCAGTTTTTGGGGTGTGGACCAAGACCGCAGCGGATCAATCGCCAATACAAATAATGCGGGAATTATATTATATTTGTTTGTGCGAACCCATTAGGATTGAGCTCAGCTCGGCACCTGAACGTTTAACGTTAAAAAGGAGGCTTTGACATATGCGACTTACTGATTTGATAAATAAAAAGGATGGGCCGGTTTTGTCATTTGAATTCTTTCCCGCCCGCGATGAGACCTCTTCTGAAAAACTCGATGGGGTTATAGACAAACTTGCAGTGCTCGGTCCGGATTTTGTCTCAGTGACCTTTGGGGCAGGCGGTTCCACCCGTGAAGGATCTTACAACCTTGTGCACAAACTTACAAAGGGAAAAGGCTTAAACACCATTGCCTATTTTGCCGGATACGGGCTAGGCCCCGATGATATCACGCCTGTCCTTGATTCGTATTCCAAGCTCGGTGTGGAGACGCTTTTCGTTGTGCGTGGAGATAAGCCGCGCGAAACCGACGGATTCATACCCCATCCTGAGAGCTTCCAGCATGCATCCGGCCTGCTGAATTTTATCGGTCCACGCTATGATTTCTGCCTCGGTGCGGCCGGATATCCCGAGGGGCATCCGGAGGCCCAGAGCAAAGAAAAGGATCTGGAATGCTGCAGAATCAAGGTCGACAACGGGGCCGGATTTATTATTGCCCAATACTGTTACGACAACGAGTGTTTCTTTGATTTTGTAAGACGCGCACGCTCCGTCGGCATCACTGCCCCGATTATCCCCGGAATCATGCCGATCTACAGTGTAAAGCTTATGGAAGGCCTTGCAAGGATTTGCGGTGCATCAATCCCTGAGACGGTTCGTGACGGTCTCGCCAGGCTTCCGAAGGACGACCCGAAGGCGGTCTCGAAATATGGCATCGATTTTGCGCTAGGCCAGTGCCGTGACCTGCTCAAACATGGAGTCGAAGGCCTTCACTTCTACACCATGGATCGGAGCGATACAATAATCGAGGTCATCAACACACTGAGGGATGAGGCACTTCTATAGGCGATAAAGATTTTTAGTCCCTGATCTCAATAAGCTTCAATGCCTTTCTCGCTTCTTTATCTACAAAGGCAAAGATATGATCGATCGTGGTCCGAGAGAATTTACGGGTATGTCCGTGGACCTTGACAATCTCAAAACCGATTCGATCGAATAGTGTATAAAATTTACGATACAGGTCGGTGTTTCTTATCGGAGAACCCGTCTTAGCACCTTTAAAATCAGCGCGTTCAAGCCTTTGCCTCCTCCCGAGAAGGCCTGCGACACACTGTGAATCAGTATATATACGCAAATTGACGGCATCCGATGCTGCTCTCGTTTTTCTGTACTCATCGAGCATCCACACAACAGTCTGAACCTCAAGCGTTGTCGAAGATGTCCCTTCAAATCTTTTTATCATTATGTGGCCGGCTATTTCAGATCTTTCCAGGCAGCTTGTCGGCATCTCAAGGACTTCAGCGGGAACAACAAGACCGGCGCCCACACCATGCCTGAGTCGGGGATTCAGGCTCACATCGGCAAAGACGGCATATCCGCCCGTAGAACCTCCTGCCTGTTCAAGGTTAAATCTGTTCACCCCAGTATATCTTTTACGCGCCCTATCTCTCCGCTTTCCAATCTGACCTTGATACCATGATGGTGAGTAGACGATTTTGTCAGGATATCCCTTACTACACCCTGTGTGAGCTTTCCTGAAGGCTGGTCCTGCTTTAATACAATGGCAACCTTCATGCCCGGTCTGATATTTATTCTCTTTGTACCATTCATTTTTTCGTCCCCATAGCATGCATCTTCTAGTCTTTCGCCCCCCTGTTTCGGGTAATAAGACCGTTGAGAAAGCGCCTTAACAGCTGATCTCCACATTCCTTATAATTCTTATGACCTTCTCTCCTGAACAAGGCGGACAGCTCGGTTTTCGTAATCTCAAAATCAGCAAGCCTCAGGATCTCGATGATATCGGCATCCTTGAGGTTCAACGCGATCCTGAGCTTTTTCAGTATATCGTTATTTGTCATCAGTATCTCCGGGATATTCTCTAGGGCCGGCAACCCGGCTGTTTAAAGCACTTATATCACAATGGCATTGATTAACCTTCTTTCAATGCCGATTTTGCATAATTTGAGTGAACCGGTTGAGGATCTCGAACCGTATGTCTTCCTCGATCTTTGGATTTATCCCCTGTTCAACAAAATCCCTTTCATGGATGTTATCCCTGCACATCTTGAACAGGTTGTCGTTACTGAAGACAAAATTTGGCGGCTTATTGATTCTTTTTGCAAATGTATCTCTCAGGTTGAAGATCTCCTTAAAAATAGGCTTCATCCCTTTATCAAGGCGATTGTACCCCTTAGCCTTTTCGTATTTCGCCTTTTTATTCTTATTGTTAGTTCCATCCTGAATCATCAGGTTATGTAATAAATATGTATCCATCAAGCCATTATCACTGAGCTTATCAAACAATTTTTCCTTCAGCCTGAATAAATACCTTACATCATCCATGGCATATTCGATAGCGGCCTTGTTGATCGGCCTTCTCATCCAGTTATACTTTTGAAACTTTTTCTTGTTCATGGAAACAATCCCCAGTTCTTCACCAAGGACATTCGACAGGCTTTGCTTCGGATAGTTCAACAATGCAACCGCAGGTCTCAAATCCAGGACAGAGAGCAGATTAATACCATAAACATTTTCAAGCAGTGCTGCATCGCTCGATGAATCGTACATAATCTTCAAAAGATCCCGTTTTTCAAATATCCTCTTCAGGTCTGATCTGTCCTTGAAGCGGAAAGGGTCTATGATGATCTCATTGTTCTGATCAAAGATTTGAACGAGACACAGATGTTCACCATAGCAATGGAGATTGAATTCAGCCTCTATATCGACAGCGATTACCCTCTGGTCGCGTTTATGCAATTCATCCAGGTAGCCGCATATCTCCTGTCCGTTTTTCAGTTCTATAATACTCAAGATATACTCTGATTCATCTATCAGCCAAAGGCTTATATTCGTTTTCATTCGGCAATGAACTTACATATGCAGGCCTGATGATCTTGTTCTGAATGATCTGTTCTATCCTGTGGGCTGACCACCCTACAACCCTTGCCATGGCAAAGATAGGTGTAAAGAGATCCTTGGGTATCCCCATAAGCTTATAGATAAAGCCGGAATAAAAATCCACATTGGCCGATACATGTAAGCCTTTTCTTTCATATATAAGCTCTTCGGCCACATCTGCAACAATGTTATAAAGCCTCAGCTCAGACATTGCATCCTTTATCTTGGCATATTCCATGGCTTTCTCCTTTAAAAGCACTGCCCGCGGATCGGACAGCGTATAAACCGCATGTCCGACACCATAGATCTTGCCCTTACCGTCATACTCATTTCCGTCGAGGATCTTTTCTAAAAGATGCCTGATCTCGTCACGGTCCTTCCAGTCTTTTACGTTCTTTTTTATGCACTTCATCATGCCCATCACCGATTCATTGGCCCCTCCGTGAAGATGGCCGCTCAAAGAAGCAAGACCGGAGCAGATCGCCATATAGGTATTCGCCCCGCTGGATGAAACAGACCTTACCGTAAAGGTAGAGTTATTACCTCCGCCATGCTCGACATGCAGTATAAGCGCAAGGTCAAAGAGAAATGCCTCTAACTTGCTTGGCGGTTTTCCCTTGAGCATATAGAGAAAATTCTCAGCGGTCGATAGTTTCGGATCAGGGTTTATTATGGAAAGGTTCGAACCCTGTCTGTAGCGCATAACCCTGTAATTATACGCGACAATCGTGGGAACTTTTGCAATAAGGTTGATGCACCGGGCCGTCTCATCCCTGATATTAGTAGATTCGGGGTTTGCCTCGCAACGGCTCAGATGAGATACAACCGAATGAAGGGCGAACATCTGGTTCTCGTTCTCTGATTCCTGCATCAGGATGCCCTTTTCCATCTTGTTCAAGGGCCTCCTTTTCCTGATCATTGTCGAGAATCTTTCTATGTCCTGAGTATCCGGCAACTCGCCTGTAAGCAGAAGATAAACCACCTCTTCAAAGCCGAACCGTTCCTCACCATGTATCTTTCCCACAAGGTTTGCCACGTCATAACCGCAGTAAAACAGTTTTCCTTCGACAGGTCTTACGTCATAACCTTTCCCATCTGCCCTCGGCAACTTATCATACCCTATAACAAGCCCTTTTGAGGTGATACCTGCAACCACACCGGTCCCGTCAGTGTTTCTCAACCCCAGCTTGATATCCTTTTCCCTGATCAGTTCAGGTGAGACCTGATCGTGGTAATTTGCCAGCTTATCTATTTTGAGGACAATTTCATCCATATTATTCCTACTTTATCCTTTTTTTAATGATATCTTTTAATAAGGCAATGATACTATCAAAATAATACGACACAAATCAATGCATTAATTATTACAGCAAATATTCATAAAGACCTTGTCAGGAAGATTGAAACAAAATATTGACCTGAGATTTACGATTGTGTTATTGGTTGGACCACCGTACCATATTATCATACCTTCAGGAGACATAACGAAATGGAGGAAAACATACCCTTCATCAAACCCGTAAACAGGGTAAAATTGCACGAGGAGATCAAGCAAATCCTTTTCCAGGGCATTATAAACCGCGAACTGAGGCCCGGAGATAAGCTTCCCACGGAAAGAAGCCTCGCCGAAAACCTCAATGTTAACCGATCTACTGTCCGTGAGGCGCTCGGAAATCTGAAAGAACTCGAACTGATCGAGATCCGCCAAGGAGACGGCGCATATGTCAGGGACTTCCATCAAAGCGGGAATCTTGGACTCATATGGGAGCTATTGCAAAACAATACCTCTAACGATGAAAACCTCCTGGCCACCCTGTTGGAGATCAGACGCATAATCGTACCCGAGATGGCAACACATGCAGCACTGCACCGGTCAGAGGAAGACCTGATGGATCTAGAATCCCTCATAGAAGGATCGCAGGACATGCCCATGCCGGAAAAAGACATCAGGATACATCAGACAATTGCGAAGGCCGCCAACAATCTCATCTATCTTATCATGCTCAATTTCTTCAACACGCTAATGCGTAAATACGGCCATCTTTATTTTGACGATGAAAAGAATATCAGGCGCTCGTCGATATTCCACAAGGATATATACCAGGCTATTAAAGAAAAAAACCCTGAAGAATCACGCAGGATCATGCGTGAGGTGCTCATCTATGCCGAAGACCGTGTCCTTGAGAGCCTTAATCAACGCAAAAGACGAGGAGAGGATGAATGAAGAGATTTATCGAAGACTATAAAGGCCGGCATTATGATATTATCGTAATCGGCGGCGGCATCACCGGTGCATGCATAGCATATGACGCTGCCAGCAGGGGGCTGAGTGTTGCCATGGTAGAAAAGGGCGACTTTTCCGGTGCAACCTCTGCATCCACATCAAAGCTCATCCACGGAGGCATGCGATATCTGGCAAACATGGAGGTAGGCCTCGTCAGGGAATCTCTCAAGGAAAGAAGGGTGCTCGAAAACATTGCCCCGAACTTTGTCTATCCCTTTCCAATGATGATGCTTCACAACAATAAACACCTTAAAAACAACAGATGGTTCGTCAAATGCGGGCTGGAACTCTATGATGTCCTGGCCTTTGATAAGGCCAGGACATGGGATGCGAGCAAGAAGATACCTAACCACAAGACTATATCCCGCAAAAAGGTGATCGAGAAGCAGCCCAATGTCAAAAAAGGCGGCCTTACCGGTGCATCTTTATTCTATGACTGCATCAGCATCTTTCCTGAACGGCTCACCCTTGCCTTTATCAAATCAGCCGGGGCCTATGGGGCGCATGTTTCGAACTATACAAAGGCTCAGGGATTCCTTATCGACAAACAGAACAAGGTCACGGGGGTCAGGGTTCATGACCTTATCAACAATAAAGGGCATGAGATCACATCCACCGTAACCATAAACTGTGGGGGGCCGTGGGCTGATATCGTCCTGGGCATGGCCGGGCAAGACTATCAGCCCGAGAGACTCAGGCGCTCCGAAGGTATTCATATTATCACAAGAGGCCTTATCAATGACACCTCGGTTGTCGGCTCCATGACGCAGGGCGGCAGGCATATCTTCCTTGTCCCGTGGAGAGGACATACCCTTATCGGTACTACCGACAAGGAATATATAGGAAGCCCTGACGAATACCGAGTCAAAAGATCGAGCATAACGGAACTGATCGATGACGTAAATGCATGCTTTGATGTCGAAAAGATCACGATTGACGACGTGCTCCATACCTATGGAGGCCTACGGCCCCTTGTTGAGGACCAGACAGAAGAGACCTATACCTCATCAAGAAAATACGAGATCTATGACAATGCTCCCGACGGTCTCGACGGACTTATCACCGTTGAGGGCGGCAAGTATACGACCAGCAGAAACCTGGCGCAAAACGTCATGAACATAGTATGGAAAAAGCTGCCGGAAAAGGCCTTCGGGCACACCATAACGGACAGGATATATCTGAAGGGATCGGAAATACGCGACATGAATCGGTTTATCAACTCGCTCAAACAGGACAGAAGCGATTTCAAACAAGAAACTACCGAGTATCTTGGCAGGAATTACGGCACGGAAAGTGGGGAAGTGTTCGCCATAGCAGACAAGGACAAAACCCTCGCTGAAACCCTGAACAGCGACGGAGAGATCATGGCCCAGGTTGTATATGCCGCAAAAAATGAGATGGCTCTAAAACTCAGTGACATAGTGCTCAGGAGGACCGGCATAGCGACACTGGGCAATCCAGGCGAACAAACCCTGAGAAAGGTGGCAAACGTTGCAGGCAAGGTCCTTGGATGGAATAAAAAACGCATAGGAATAGAGCTTGCGGAAACAATCAGGCTCTTGGAGATACCGGCTGATTAAACATTGATGAAAGCATCCTTGCAGGCGTAAAAGAAAGACAATGAAAACCATTAAAAACGGAGATGACATGAAACTTAAGAACCTGTTTTCACCTATTACCATTAAATCCATGACAACGGCGAACAGGGCTGTAATGCCTGCAATGGGGACAGGCTACGGAAACCCTGACTCAACAGTGAGCGAACGTCTGAGGGCTTATCTTGCCAGGCGTGCAAGTGGCGGCACAGGCATGATCATAACAGAGGTATGCGCTGTCGACCCCAGGGGCAAGGGCTTCCCGAACGAGATAGGGGCATGGAAAGATGATTTTATACCTTCGCTTTCCGGCATCCCGGAGTCCCTGCACGAACATGGCACAAAAGCAGTCCTCCAGCTTCACCATGCAGGCAGGGAGACATTTGAATCTTCAGCAGGTGCAATCCCCGAGGCCCCCTCCCCTATCCCGAGCGTTATCATGAACCAGCCCTGCGAAGAGATGAGCCTTGCGCGGATAAATCAAGTCGTCGATGCATTCGGCGACGCAGCGCTCCGCGCAAAAAAGGCGGGTTTTGACGCAGTCGAGGTACACTCTGCACATGGTTATTTACTCAACCAGTTTCTGTCTCCCTTTTCAAATAGACGCACAGACCTCTACGGCGGTTCTGACGACAACCGGTCGCGCTTTGTCCTGGATATCATCGAAACGGTGAGGGCAAAGGTCGGGATAGACTTCCCGATCATCATACGCATATCTTGCGACGAACTCATCAGGGGTGGTTACGATATCGAATTCATGAAAAGGCTCGCCCCGAAGCTGGTATCTGCAGGAGTCGATGCGATCCATGCCTCTGTGGGCGTGTATTCCACACCAGGCAACCTCAGCATCGCCTCTATGGATACAGATCCGGGCTTCAACCTCTTCAGGGCAAGGGCAATCAGGGAAGCTGCAGATGTCCCTGTTATCGGGGTCGGACGTGTCGGCCTGGAGATGGCTGAAAAGGCCATAGCAGGTGGTGATGCAGACCTGATCGCATTCGGCAGGCAGCACCTTACAGACCCTGACTTTATAAACAAAGCGGCTCAAGATAGATTTGAAGACATCAGGTGTTGCGTATCGTGCAACCAGGGCTGCATAGAACGCCTGAGCTATGAGATGAAGCCGGCCACATGCACCTTCAACCCGGAATGCGGACGTGAATATATAGAGGTTAAAGAAATCAGCAGCCCCAAAAAGGTGTGGGTAATAGGCGCAGGCCCGGCAGGGCTCTCTGCAGGGCTAGCCGCGTCAAGAAAAGGACATGTTGTCGAGATATTCGAAAGGCAGGACATGCCCGGCGGCCAGGTGCTTTCTGCAAGCAGACCGCCACACAAAGAGGGATTTATGGACTGGGTGAACTGGGCTGTCCGCGAACTGAAAGTCAATAACGTCGAGATTAAGGCCGGCCAGGAAATTACGCAGGGGATGTTGTTGTCGGGCAAGCCCGATGAGGTTATCCTTGCAACCGGTTCATTCCCGGTTTCACCCGAGATACCGGGCATAGACAATGACCTCGTGAAAGATGCGCGCGACGTTCTGACAGACAAGGTTGAGCTCAAGGGTCCTGTAGTAATACTGGGAGCCGGTTATGTCGGAATGGAGACAGCCGACTTTCTGCTGGCTAGCGGTATCGAGACAGCTGTACTCGAGATGCTCCCATACCCTCCTGTGGGCAAACACACTGCCCACGGCTACTGGCTCCACAAACGCATCAAAAATGCAGGAGGCCACCTGATCTTCGGGGCCAAGGTAGAATGCATAAACAATGATGCAGTCGTATATACCCTGAATGATGAGAAAAAAGCTGAACCCGCAGCCATGGTAGTCACGGCCATGGGTGCGAGATCGGAAAACACACTTCAGGAATACCTGAAAGCAGCCGGTATACCATACAGGACAGTAGGAGACGCCATAAGCCCGAGACGCCTCTTAGAGGCGATACACGAAGGCCACCGCGCGGGTCAGGAAATATTATAGGTACACATGAGGAATAATGGATTCGTATAATTATATGGCGCTGTGGGGTTTATGATATATGACCCTACAGCACACATATATATTATCCGGAAACAAACGAACTCAGTTTATCGCTTGAGATAACCCTTGAGGGCATCACCGGGCGAAACTCTGTACGGGGACCATTGTTTTTCATGTTATAAAAGTTCTCAAAATCGTCGAATAGTGTATTAATTACAAAAAAACAGGTATGAAACTTATGCTTCGAGATCTGATCGATGGCATGTCTATTTCTTCTCTTAGCCACGAATATTAAATAATTCATGGTCATGATAATATTCATATGATATATAGTATAGAATCAGAAAAAATATATTATTAGGAAGTTATATGTCAAAACCCCAGTTCATAGACAGGCATCAATGCCATGCAGCCGATAAGGAGGAAAAATACAAGGACCTTACAGCGCTCGATTACTGGTGGGGACTACGCGAACTGGCTGCCGACTTCGATATAGCTTATTATTCTACTGTTACAGGCGAAGACATTTCAAGGAAACTGAAAAATGAGATCACATATATTCAGCTGCTTCATTATACCGTGGAGGTAAAGCTTGCAGGCGCTTACTACCAGATGGAGCAGATGGAAAGGATCTTTTCTTCCCCTTTGACTGAAGATACAAGCATGGACATCAGGGTCTTCGAGGCCAAGGAGGCTTTCGACGCCCTGCACGGCGATCTTTACCAGTCGGTATGTGCCATAGCAAATGAACTCTTCATGCTTTTCAATAGAAAACAATACAAACCGACCAAATATGATCACTCAAAACCTATCGCAATGAGTCCTTCGGACATAAGATACTGGCTCAAAACAAACAAACACCCCCACTGCAAGACCATAGTAAACAACCTGACCCAGTGCGAGAACATCCTCGACATACGGCACCATGCAACCCATTACGGTGCTGTTCCTGTCTTTGGAGACATCAATACCGGGGTGTTGTACATCCAGAAGGATTTCAAGATAGGGGCGCTTCTGACAAAATACGATATCGTGGCCTTCAAACGTAGCGGTGGATCCATGGATTCGATCCTTGAAGCCTCAATACCAAGGGTAAAGGCCATGTGCAAACAGATCAACAAGCTCTACAGATATATATATTCTTCAGATATCCTAGAACACTACATGAGTGACAAGGGTGTTTTAATCATAGACAGCTATAAGCCGTACTGGAAATGATAATCTCTGGAATCATTTTGTTAAATATAATTTCGTTATGAAACAAGGTATCCCTTAGATGCTCTACATCAAAAAAAGGCAACTCTATTAATTTTGACATCACGACTAAAAACAAACCTATGGCTTCTGGGATCTTATATGCAGAGATCCGGCAAAATCTCGTATAATTGGCACGTTTTCCAGTCCCCCCCAACTTGGATATAACTGGTATAATGATCTCCGGGACAAACGGATGCAACCAGCCAAAGGGTGTAATCTTTATATTATCAAATCCGATTTTCCTCATTATTGAACACATTCTCCATCTTATAAAGGCGGTTTCATCGGGTGAGTCTCCCAACTTTCCTTTTATCCACGGCACATTCTTCTGAATCATGATCTGTGGATTGAGCATGTTCGGCTCTGTAAACTCATCCATCCTCCCGGTTTGAGCAAGTCAAATATCCTTTTCAAAGATACGCCTATATCAAGATGATGCAGAATAGAAGAACCTATTACGGCATCAAACGGCCCTTCAACATCACATGTTTCAAAAAGTTTATTCAAAAAAGCAATCCTTTCTTTCGGAAGTCCCCTTTTGTCGGCCATTTCAAGCAGATCGTCGGATATATCCACTGCAACAATGGAGGCACCGCTCTGAGCAAACATCTCGGTAAACAAACCGGTTCAACATCCTATCTCCAACGCCTTGATTCCAGGGCACAACCTTGCCCCCGACACTATTAATTCCGCCCTTCTTTTTGCCCGTAAAATCCCTGCCGGCGTATCCCACCCCCAAATAAATTCAGGGTTGTTTTGTGCAAGTTTCCTTCCATGCTCTATCTCATGTTCTGTACGATGCATTAAATATTCCCTACCTAAAAATTATATAAATTTTATCCTTTTTAAGGCAAACATCACCATCTTCAACAATAAAAATCCGTGTCTCCATCTGTCGATATTTGTGTCTCCGTATGTTCTCTCCCTGTATCGTATAGGTATATCTACGATCTTCATATTGAGCCTTGCTGCTCCAAATATCAGATCAAAGTCTCCGAACGGATCAAACTCACCGAAATAAGACCTATTTTTTACAATCCTTTCATAATTCGCCTTTGTCAGAACCTTTGTCCCACAAAGTGTATCCTTTATGGGCTGACCTAAAAGCCAGGAAAACGCCATGGAAAAGAACTTGTTTCCCAACAGATTCAGATAGCGCATGGCCTGTTCTTCAATGGGATATACCAGGCACACCCCGTTTATGAACTCACCCTGACCCGAATAGAGGGCATGATAAAACCTCGGCAGGTCCTCGGGCGGCACGGTCATATCCGCATCCAGTATCATCAATATATCACCGCTTGCCTTTTCAAAGCCGAGCCTTACCGCATCCCCCTTGCCTCTTCCCGTTTGTCTGAAGAGCTTCACATCCTGTTGCGGATGATCTTCTATCGCCTTTTGTATAGCCTCATATGTATTATCTCTGGAGTTGCCTTCGACAAAGATCAGTTCGGTAGAGCTACCCATCTGAGGGACACGGGCAAGTATCTCCTCTATATTACCCGCCTCATTCCTGGCCGGTACAACAACCGAGACCAACGGCTCATCATCTTTCTTTTCATCAATCACAGGCCTTGCGATTATGAGATTGGTGAGTGCAAAATAGTAAAATGGCCATATCTTTACCATGTACTTATTCAAGAGATTGCTTATAACAGGTGTATCAAGGGGCCATAAGACCTCCTGCCAGTTCTTGATCACCTCAAAACCCGCCAGATTCAACATGTTTGTAATATCTTCAACCGTTAACCAGTTCTGAGGCAGCACGGGCTTGGACAGCCCCAGCAATTCCGTCATCTTCAGAGGAAGCTCCCATACCCTGCTGTATGCATTGATCACTATCCTGGTCTGGGGCGATGCAACACTCTTCAACCGATTAAAGACCGTCTGCACATCCCACACATCGTTTACAAGGTCTGATAGGATGATGACATCAAATGTATCGTCAATATCGAAATCATGTGCGTCAGCTTGAATAAAGGTGAGTTCGGGATATCGAATAGAAGCCCTTTGTATCATCTCTCCGGAAAAATCCACACCAACACCTTTACTCGGCCTCAATGCCGCAAGGAGGTCTCCGTGGCCGCAGCCTATCTCCAGGACATTACCGCCTTCAGGTATCAGGTATTTATATATCTCTGTGATCCTTTTAAGGTATGATTCACCTTTTGTTCTCCAATCATCCATCCTCACTGCAATATTATCCCAGTGCAGAGATCTCTTGGCCCTGTAGAGAGAAGCCGCTTCTATATTCTTCGACATGTATTCATATTCCTTTTCCACCCCTATTCGGGTTGTTTTTCATATACCATTGATATGTCAAATCAATACCCTTGCTGAGCCCTGTACCTGCATTCCAGCCAAGCCTGTTGATCCTGGACACATCGAGCAGTTTCTGTGGTGTTCCGTCCGGTTTCGAGGTATCCCAAATAATCTTACCCTCATAGCCTACAATATCAGAGATCAACCCTGCCAGGTCCTTGATGGTCAGGTCCTGCCCCGTACCGATATTTATAAATTCACCGATATCCTTTTCATCGAAATTTTCCATAATATATATGCATGCATCGGCAAAATCGTCGGCAAGCAAAAACTCCCTCTTCGGCGACCCTGTCCCCCAGAGGGTCACTTGCGGTTCCAAGTTCTCTTTTGCCTCATGAAACTTTCTTATCAGGGCAGGAAGGACATGCGATGTCTCCAGATTGAAATTATCATTGATCCCGTATAGATTTGTCGGCATCACGGAAAGATAATTCGTTTTGTATTGCCGGTTGTAATACCTGCACAGTTTGATAGCCGCTATCTTGGCGATTGCATATGGCTCGTTTGTAGGCTCGAGCTGACCGCTTAACAGGTATTCCTCTTTCAGGGGCTGGGGGGCATATTTCGGATATATACAAGAAGAACCTAGATTGAGCAGTTTCTTTACGCCATGTTTATAGCTTGCATGTATAACATTTGCTGCTATCATGAGGTTGTCATAGATAAACTGGGCCTGATACGTGCTGTTTGCCATTATCCCGCCCACGCGGGCCGCGCAGAGAAATACATATTCGGGCCTTTGTCTGTCAAAGAAGTCTTCGACATGGTCTTGCCGGGTCAGGTCAAGCTCTGAATGCGACATCGTCACCAGTTGATAACAACCGTCTTTTTCAAGCCTTCTCATAATAGAAGAACCTACCAGGCCTGAATGGCCGGCAATATATACCTTTGATTCTTGATTCATCATGCATTCATCCTCAAATCTACGTATACGATCAATACTCCCATAAAAGCTTTTCCCTTACCGGATATATTAATGATTTTTATAAATTTACACCCTTGAAGGATATAGTCAATTCTTTTTCGGAAAACTCAAAAATCTCATGCGCCATAAATGTTCAGACTGATTGGCAGTATACCGAGGATTTCAGTGGATTAAATCCTGCCGGATCATACGTCACGAAATCTCAATATCGCAACATAGGTCAAGCACCTCGCTCAAACCTTGTTTTCAACGTTTTCTAGAGTCTCTTGAATGCCCGTTTTTCTCTTTCGCTTAACAAAGGCCTCAAACTTTTCAACGATCTCGAACTCTACTGGGAGGATAAGCAGGGTCAGAATGGTAGAGCTTACCATGCCGGTGACGAAGGTCATGGCCATGGGCGACCAGGCAATGGACTTGTTTGGAAAACCCAAGGCCATGGGCAAAAGTCCCAGCACGGTAGTTACGGTCGTTATGATCACGGGACGCATACGTGCTGCGCACGCCTCTATTATGGCCGCTCTGAGTTCCCTTCGCTTTTTAAGCCTGACGTTCATGAAATCTATGAGTATTAGAGAGTCGTTGACAGAGACACCCACCAGACCGACTATGGCCATGAAACTCACCACGGTAAAGGTAGTCCTGGTGACGAACAGCCCTATAATAACGCCTATCAGGGCAAAGGGTACCGCAGATAGGATCATAAACGGTTCCAGGTAATCATTGAACTGGGAGGACAGAACCATATATATAAGCATAAGAGCTATAAAAAAGGCAAAGGTGAGCGATTCAAAAGACTTACTGGTCGTCTCGAATTCGCCTCCAAAGGAGATCGTTACATCGGGAAATACATCTCGTGACTGCCTGAAAAACTCCTTTACAAGATACTGGATGCGCTGAGGAGACAGCTTCGAGCCCCCCTTTATGTCGGCAGTAATCGTAACAGCAGGCTTACCCTTGTAGCGCAGTCTCTTGTTCGGTTCCTGTACATATCTCACATCAACCAGGTCGCGTAGATATACCGGCGAGGCGCTGTGTTCCACGACAGGCACATCAAGGACGTCCAGGGGGTCTTCAAGTCCTGCAGCAGAATGGTTCGCGGGATCATCCTTCCTGGACAGCCTGACCTTTAGATCCACCTCCTTGTCAAAAGTCCGGAAATCTCCCGCATGGTAGCCGTTAAGAAGGCTCGCCACAATGGCGGTGACCTGTCCGGGCTTCAGACCGTATTCAAAGACCTTTTCCTGCTTAGGGATAAACTTCAGGGTCTTCAAGAGATACGGTCTGTCATCTTCCATGTCGGTCAGGTCCTTCATCTCCTTATCCTTACCCATATATTCCTTAATCCTGTCCGCTGCATGAATGGCACCTTCCAGGGTAAGGCCGGTAACGCGTATATTGACCGGTTTTCCTGTCGGCGGCCCTTCGTTTTCTTCGAATACCGTAACAAACGGGCTCAGGTCTTCGTTGTAGGCCCCTGCAATATATTCGGTTAGCCTTGTCCTGATATAATCCAGGTGCAACATCGGGTCTCCCTTGGAATTCTCCGGGAATTCCCGGTTGGCCTTTTCAGGCAGCGTGACCACGACCTGACCGTAATTGTTGCCGCTATGACGTATATAATCCTTATCCTCATAATACCCGGTAATCCCTAGGGCGGACTGGGCCTGCTTTTCACCCATGGACATGATTAACCCTGATATATCCCTTACCACTGCATCGGTCTTCTCTATGGATGTACCTACCGGCATGGCTATGGTCACATGGTACCTATAATAATTACCCGGAAAAAACTGAACATTTATCAGAGGCACTATACCGGTTGCGGATAGTACGAATATGACAAGGCATGCAAAAAACAGGAAAAAGACAGAGGTCACGGTAATGAGCTTGTGATTGAGCAACCTTGTCACAGCGGCACGGTAGATATTCCAGGCAGGGGCGAATATGCCTGACCTCAAATGGCAGAACGGATCTTCATCCTCTGTAACCACATCTTTTCTCACGGGCTCAGGGCCCCAGTCAAGGACATGTATAGGTAGGATAATGAGTGCCTCCACCAGAGATGCAATCAGGGCAAAGGTAACGGTCTTGGGGATCACCTCAAAGAAATCCCCGGTGCTCCCGGTCATGATAAGCATGGGGATAAAGGCCAGCATGGTTGTCAGGGCAGCGCTTATCACCGAAACCATGACCTCTGAGGTTCCATCGATTATCGCCTCTTTCTTTGATTTACCCATCTCGATGTGACGGAATATGTTTTCCATTATTATTATGGCGTCATCAACGATGATGCCGGTTACCAGGACAAAGGAAAACAGGCTTATTGTATTCAGAGACACCCCGTAAATATTCATGATGACAATGGTGCTCAAAAAAGAAAACGGGATGCCGATGGCTGTAAGCATGGCATTACGAAAGCCCATGGTAAACCATAGAAGTAGCGTTACCAGGATCATACCCAGTATCAGGTTGCCCCCCAGGGTCTTTACGGATTCATTGATCTCTATGGTTGAATCATTGGCCAGCACAACCTTGATGCCGTCCTGTTCGTGGTCTGCAGCAAACTCCCCGGCTATGACCTTGACCTGCTCGCTTATCTCTACAGAATCCCCGGCCTCTTCCTTGATAACCCAGAGACGCAGTGTATCCTCTCCGTTTACAGAGTAGATATTGATGGGATCGCGATAGCTTACCCTGGCACTGGTTACAAGGTCGCGCACGCGGATAAACGTATGGTCGCCGTCGTTACGCACAATCACATCAAGCACATCCTCCTGTGACGATAGCCGGTCACCTGCATCAAGCATGTACTCGGACGTATCCTGCCGGAATCGCCCAGTAGGTATCTTTGTGTTTGCCGATTCTATGGCGGAAGCCGCCTCATGGAAGGTTATCCCGTATCTTCTTAGTTTTTCGGGGTCTATCGATACATGGAATTCCTTTACAAACTCCCCTTCTATAACTATGGACCTGAGATCGGGGATGGTCTTGAAACGGTTCTTCAGATCATCTGCCAGGAGCTTCAGTGTGGTCTGGGGCACATCACCTGTGATGTTGGCCACTATTACAGGCTTCCATATATGTGTATTGATATAGAAAAAGGTGGGCTCGTCTGCACCTGAGGGCAGCTCATCCTTTATATTCAGGGTGCGGAAACGTATCTCGTCATAGAGGTCCTTGTAATCGGCATCGTCAATAAGCTTCACCTCGACCGTGGAAAAATTCCTGAACGAGCGCGACTGTATGTATTCAACCGACTCCAGTCCGTCGATGGAATCCTCTATCTTGGTTGTCACGAGTTGCTCTACATCTTCAGCCGGGGCACCGTAGTACTGGGTAAAGATGAATATCCTGCCCATATCCACTGTGGGCATGTTCTCAAGGGGTATCCTCAATACGGAAAACACGCCGGCGATCACCATTATGACGAACACGACATTGATAAGCACTGTCTGTTTGATGGTAAACCTGACGACCTGTCTCATACGTGCAATCCTTTTATATTGTTTTATATATCAAGACCCGGAAGTTGCATGTACCGAGGACCTACATTCATCTCCCGCCTTCAACGAGTACAAGGCCCGGTTTGAGGCTCTTGTTATGGGCTATTATAAGACCGCTGTTGGTCTCTCCCAGGATCATTATATTTATTACCTCTCCTGTCTGTTTGATCGTAACCCTTGGATTTTCATACCTGTTAAAAACCGCCGCCTTTGGCACCAGGAGGCCTTCAGCCTTTATCGATACCTTCAATTCCAGTTCGAGGCCTCCCCGCCTTTGCCCCTGATAATCCTGTATGACAAGTTCCATGGCTATCTTTCTCGTCTTTTCATTAAATTCCGGATTCACCCAATCTATCATTGCCTTGACAGGTTCACCTTCCAGTGCAGCATCAAAGACCTGGGGCAGACTTTTTATTGCTTCGAGTTCATGGGCGCTTACAGACAGAGGAACGACCAGTTCCTGAAAGTCGGCAACCCGACCGAGCAGTGTCTGCGGACCTATGATCTCGCCCTTTTCAACCCTCTTGTCTACCACTACCCATCCCTGCGGCGCTCTTATACTATGCCTGCGTTTTCTTTCCATGAGCTCTGAGAGGTTTATCCTGAGGACTGCCTTTTCCTGTTTGATAGTCTCGTGATCGAGCCCTGCCTGTTTGAGTTCTTCGGCAGAGGCATCCCATTTGGCCTCGGATGTGCTCTGTTTCTTGAAAAGGTTGTCTACCCGCTGAAATTCCTTTTCCAGGTACTTCACGCGTGAGGCAGACCTCTTCATTGAGATATCCAGCCCGATTATCGACTGTTTCAGACCTGCTATCTGAAAATCAATAAAGGTCTGGTCTATCTCGATAAAGGGATTGTCACCGATAGCTTCCCCGAGATCATAGTTTATCTTGAGGATCCTGCCCGAGACCTCGGAAGAAACGGATATGGTCGACCTGCTCCTGGTGTAGCCGTTAAGTGCAATCTCTTTTCTGGCAGGCTCTACAACAAGCACATCCTGCGCATACACGATCGAGAAAAAAGATAATACGATCAATATCATCAAAAAGGCTTGTCTCATATACCCTCCAATATAAAAAATGCATGGCCGGAATTGTACCGGGCATCTTTTACTTACATAAACGTATTATTTTAAGATAGACTGAATCGGAACCTTTTTCAACAACCATGGTTATTTATAACAATAAATTGCTACTATTCAGAAAACAGTCGATATCCTTACCCGTAAACGGGCAGACAAAGGCAAGTCTTGTCGCGGTCAATCTCATACCGTGTGTATTCTTGTTGTCCTTTCCATATACAGGGTCTCCTATAACGGGATAACCGATCATGGATAGATGACGCCTTATCTGGTGCAGCCGGCCTGTCCTTATCACCACATCTGCAATGGAAGTGTCGGTTTTCGGATCATAGGCTGTAACCTTGTACTCCGTCACTGCATCTTTCCCGTCCAGAGGCAGATCGATTATCCCTTTTCCGTGCTGATTTGCGGCACCATCTATGTATCTGGATATATCAGCATGAGGTTCTGCTGTGTTCAAATCACCTGTCACCTCTATATGGTAATGTTTTATAACCTGATTCTGCTTAAACATACCGGAAAACCTTGCGGCGGCCTGCCTTGTATGCGCAAAGAGCATCAGCCCTGATGCCTCGCGGTCCAGGCGGTGAACCAGATATGCCCTGCGGCCTGGCATTGCGAAAAGTTCGACCTGCCTCAGTATCGAGCAGTGGTCTCCGTATTTTGTTCCCTGGCTCAGCAGCCCCGAAGGTTTGTACCAGATACTGTAATCATGACGGTCTTCCATACAGACTGCATAGGGGGCCTTAACAGACAGCGTCTTTTCATCGTAATACAACTCCAGGCAATCACCCGGCACGACCTTTGAGCTTGCCCTTCTCAGGCGTTTCCTTGAGGCCTTACCCCTGCGTTTCAACGAAACAGCACCTTTGTTCATTGCGTCCTTGATCCTGGCCTTGGACAGATGCGTCCGAGAAGCCAGAAAGTCGCAGGCATTTGCACCTTCTCCTTCATCCACCTCTCTTTTAAAGACGATTTTTTTCATTACATGCCTGATATAGACGATTTCTATTCCCCGGTAAAGACAGTCTCCTGTTTTTCAAAGACTGCGCAGACAATATCTCGGGAAGACGCCAGGTTGAGGTTCAATAACGTTTGGCAAGAAAAGACATCTCACATATAGACATCAAACTATTTAAAAAAACCGTATATCCTATTATCTTCTTTCTCCTATCACAGCCTGATCTTTCTATGTTAGAATTCCGAGTATTCATTATATACCGGCCGAATAACAGATCCAGCTATGGGAAGAAAGTTATGACCGTATCGGATAAAAGGACAGACAGGGCAATCCGGGTTACCTGGACGGGCTTTTTCTGGAATGTCTTGTTGATGCTGTTTAAACTCGCAGCAGGCATAGTCGGGCAAAGCGCGGCCATGATAGCGGATGCCGTGCATTCACTGTCCGATTTTGTTACCGATATATTCGTTGTCATAGGCTTAAGCATTGTAAAGAAACCAGCTGATTCTTGCCATAAATATGGCCATGGAAAGGTGGAAACCCTGTGTTCCGTCATAATCGGGATCATGCTTTTCGGTGTAGGCACAGGAATATTATGGTCCGGGACAATCACAATATATAAATATTTCCTCGGCCAGGCCGTCTACAGACCCGGTTTGATCGCCTTGCTGGCAGCGGTTATTTCTATCGCGGTCAAGGAAATCCTGTACAGGTATACCATACATGCCGGAAAAAGGATAGACAGCCAGGCCCTGATGGCAAATGCATGGCATCACCGATCTGACGCGCTCACATCTGTCGGGACCACGATAGGTATCGGTGGTGCTGTCCTGCTCGGAGATAAATGGCGCATACTCGACCCTTTAGCTGCCGTAATAGTAAGCCTTGTAATCATCAAGGTCTCTATAAAGATTATATACAAAAACATCCAGGAACTGCTGGAAGGTTCTTTATCGGAAGAAATAGAGCAGGAGATCCTTTTAAATATAAACCGAGTCAAGGGCGTGAAAAACCCGCACAACCTGCGCACCAGGCGTGTCGGCAACGCCATTGCCATAGATATGCACATAATGGTGGATGCCAAGCTCTCTATTGTCGAGGCCCATAACATAGCCACCGAGACGGAAAAGAAACTTCGGGACAAATACGGGATCGGCACTATAATATCTATACATGTCGAACCTTATGTTGATTTACCGGGACCAACAATGAATGCCCCTGACCGTTCCAACAGCAAGGACAAATGACTTATGTTGTTGATTTGCCCTGCAGCCTGCTACCGGGCAAATCATTATGATCATAGATATCCTTATCCTTCATACAGCTAGAAGGAACAGCCGCTGCATCCACCCCCGCACGAGCTGTTTTTTTCGATCTCGGATTTGATAACGAATCCTGAACCCATGTCATTTGTTAAATAATCAACAACAATGGGCTTAATCTCGCCCAACAACTGTTTTTCTATAACGTATTTAAAACCGTCGGCCTCAAACACCTCGTCTTTGTCATTCGGCTCATCCAGAGCCAGGCCCAGCGAGGGGCCTCCTCAGCCGATACCTGCAACCACTATCCTCAGGGGAGATACTCCTTCCCTAGTCTTGAAAAATTCTCTGACCATCTCTGTTGCCTTTTCAGAAACCTCGAACATGCGTCCTTCTCCTTTTTCCGGGATTTTCACGATTAAAACTTCTTACTATTAATTCTCTGTTAATGTAAAGCATCATAGACCTTTTATAGTATTCCACGGCCCCCTCGACAAGGGCTGTTTACAGTTCATCCGCTGACCTTACTACTGCGATCTCTTCCAGAGGACATCCTGGGTTGATTTATTCATTAATATGCCTCCATCGTCCGGTTTATACAGGAAGGTAAACTTGTTTAGTTGGCCTGATTCGTCATTAGCATATATACTATAGAAAATACTGTTGAACATATGCCCTTTCTCGGATTCAACCTCTGTTATGGTATATGTATAGCTGTCCTTACCTTCAACGCCCATTACGAGCTTGTTGCTTGATATATCCATATACTCACCGGCATATTTATTGTCTGTAGTTATCCAGACACCTTCGATCGGATTTATAGATACTGGGTCGTCCGAGCATTGAATGACCAGAGCGGACATAATAAGCGACACTGTTATTATATATATGGGTACTGGTCTCATGAACACTTCTCCTTAAATGTTTCCTCGGCAACAATTCTAAAAAACGCCTGAACAACCTTTGGATCAAACTGGCTGCCCGACTCCTTTTTTATCTCCCGAATCACGTCTTCCATCTTCATGCCCCTGCGGTACGGCCTGTCCGATATCATGGCGTCATACGTATCCGCCACCGCCATGATACGTGCGCATAATGATATCTCCTTACCCTTTATCCCCTGAGGATATCCCTTTCCATCAAACCGTTCATGGTGTTGGAGCACAACCGGCAGTATCTCGGCAAATGGCGCTATCGGCTCCAGGATACGAATCCCTTTTTCGGGATGCTCCTGTATGATACTAAATTCCTCAGCGGTAAGGCCATCGGGCTTATCCAATATTTCCTTAGGAGTGCTGATCTTACCTATATCATGCAGCATACCCGCCATGTTCAGGAGATCTATCTGCTCGCCTGTCATCCCCATAGCCTTACCGATCCTTACCGACATGGCTGCCACTCGCTCGGAATGGCCTGCTGTCCAATGCGACTTTGCATCTACAACCCTTGCCAGCGCTATCAGGGTACCCCAGTTGAGCTGGTTCAACTCTTCCATGAGATGAGCATTAGAAAGTGCAACCGCCATCCTGTCTGTTATCTGACGTGCATGGGTGATGAAATCATCGTTAAACCCTATAGAGACCCTGTTGAAAAAGATAGTCGCTGCAGACAATCTCTGATTAATACATACAGGCATGATAACGAAAGAACCTTTCTCGGTATTGAAAAGTCCTTTCAGGAATGCAGGTATATCATCCTCAACAATGATATATTCACTTCTTTTGTGCAAAAGGCTCAGTTCCTCTTCAGACATACTTATAATATCCAGCCTCTTTTTACTGTCTCGGGACAAGTCCCTTTTATAACAATTCCAGGTATTCTCTGCGTACGGATCAAGCATGCATACACCCGCAGCATCGCATTTCAGGAGATCCTCCACCCTGAATATGAATGTATCGATTATCTTTTCGGTATCGAGTACGGACAGTATGGCCCTGTCAATATTTTCCATGGTCTCCAATGCCCTGAATTGTCTGTCGAGCCTTTCCGTCATAGTATTGAAGGAATCTGCAAGTTCTTCGAATTCGTCATTGCTTTTTAAATCTATACGAGACGTGAAATCACCCTTTGATATCATTTGGGTGCCTTCCATCAGCCTTTCCAGGGGGACAAGGCTGGTACGTATCTGATTGACGCTCAAGAGCACGACCACAAAGATTGCACCTATACATACAAGTACATATATGGTCTTGAAGCTTTCTACAGGGGCCTGGACAATCCGTTTTGATTCGCTCATAACCAATGTCCATAATGGGGCGGCAAACCGTGATTCAAGGAATATTACCGCAGAGCTTGCCATAAATTCTTTATCGTCGCTTCGCCAGGTAAATCCGCCTACCACAGACGGTTTTCCCCTCAAGTCATCCAGAAGGCATGCATGATAATCACTGTCAATAGATGAAATGACTATCTCATCTCCTTCGACTATACAGATATTGACTGCCTGCAGGTTTATCTCCTCTTCAGTAATACCAAGCAGATAGGCCGGTCTTACTCGCGCAAAGACATACAGACCCTGAGTGGTTTTTTGAACTTTTCTACATATAAATATTGCCGCCTCATTGTCTATCAAGGAAGAAAATATTATCGTCCTGCCCGCTGACAGGAACCTGACCTGCTCATCGCTCAACATATCTATCCGGGGCGTAGTTCCGAAAAGTGCCTTTTTCATCGATAAATCCTCACCGACAATACCCAAGGATACATATCGCTCCTGCAAATCCTCATTCAAGACCACCGCTAGGATTGAGGAATCCTTCAATTGAGAACAGATCATCTTCAACTCGGTCTCGGCGAACAACAGACGATCCATTACAGACATTCCATAGATAGCTGCCTCATGATTGAGACGTTCTTGTGCATTTTCGTCCAGCTGAGACGAAACCTGCAGGTAAGATATTACGGAAAGGGCTGTCATAGGACCTACGGCACATATAATGAATAATATGAATATGCGTCGCGCAACCCTGCTTTTTAGAAATGAAAAATCTATCTTCATAAAAAATCTAGATGATGTCCTCTGCATGACCGATATATTTTCCGTTATACGCCCTTACGATATCATCCCAGCTAGGTTTGGCATTGATGGGCCTATTGGATTTGCCGTCTTGACCCATACTATAAAGATCATAATCCAGGTTAAGGGGGTGTGTATTTCTAAGTGTCCTGCATCTGTTCTGCTTTGGATCGTTCGCCATATTCATATACACGTAGGGCCTGTCCCAGGGGTCTCTTAGCCCGTCCTTACCGATCTCAGCTAGCGTATCAGGGTATCTCCCGTTTTCCGAAAAGAATTTATCGATAGCGAGCCCTATCTCTTTAATATCACTAACGGCATCTACAGACTCCGTCTCTGCCATATTCACCCTGTATGCAGGCACAGCTATGGCTGCAAGTATCCCGACGATTGCTACTACGAGCATAAGTTCCAAAAGGGTTACCCCGAACCGGCTTCGAAAAAGATTCTGCACTATCCTATCTCACCGATACCAAGCAACAATACTGATGACCTATCTCGTCTGCATACATAAAAAAACCCTCAAAAGCCATCATCTTAACGCACACAAACCTTTCGCTGAATATAAAACTCCTACTTTTTTTAATCGGCTTTTTTAATGGAATCATTAAGATGTTAATAGATATAACGAAACAGCCCACTTATCACATTGTCGCGTCATCCGCCCCGATTACATTGTCAAGTTCATGAGTTAAAATTGCCCACCTTCCCGGCCAACACTCATAAAATAGGCTTGTTTAACATTTTTATTTCACTCTTTTTCTCTTCTTGATTTACCTCCTCTTTTCCTCTACAAACATAAGGAGCAGTACAGTTTGATTGTGCAATAAAATCCTTGCAGGCTATTGTTGGAAGTATATTTATACCAAGATGTTGTATATAGATACTGGTTCATATATGACTACTTGGGCAATACATCATGAAAGAGAGTATCTATGGTTGCACAGCATCGAATGTTTAACGGCTTTTCCAAACAATCTGAAGATTCGTTCGATCAAAGCGCGATCTGGCGAACAATTATCTACTCATTTTTCTTCCTGCTCTTTGTGATATGGATCGATGAAATCTTTGATATTCCCCATATGCTGTTTGGAGCAACAAAAACGATGATAAACTGGAGGGAGGCTTTGAGTGAAACGTTTCTCATTGCTCTTGTCGGGATTTTTGCCGTTTCCCGACTTCCCAGTATCGCAACATCAAAGAATACTTTGCCGCGAACCTCTTCGGTCGAAAATATATGGCTGCCGGTGGCCTTTACTTTCTTCCTGCTTAGTCTCCTTATCTGGATTAATGAGATCTTGGACCTACCGCACCTTCTATTCAATGGTGAACCCACGCCAATAAATTGGATTGAGGCTGTCAGTGAAAGCGTCATGATCCTCGGGCTCGCAATATTTTCGTTCTCTATTCTAAAAAAGAATGCCGTAGATCGTGAGCGGGCTGAGGGCAGGATCCTAAAAGAAAGGATGTTCAGCAATACGCTGATTCAAACCTCGCCTGTATTCTTCGTGGCCGTCAATCCAGAAGGAAAGATCCTCATGATGAACGATGAGATGCTCAGTGTCCTTGGCTATACTTATCATGAGGTAAAAGATGCCGACTATATCACCTCTTTTATTCCGGAAAGAGAACAGGACCTTTACCGGGATGGATTCCGAAAACTGGGTAATACCAACGAGACAAAACATGCCGAAAGTTATATTATGGATAAATACGGACAGGAACTGCTGATTGAATGGTTCAGCAGGCCGATATTTACCGAAGAAGGACATCTGGACTTTGTTTTCAGTGTGGGCACTGATATAACGCACCGCAAAAACATTGAAATCGAACTAAAAACCTACCAGGAGCAGCTTCGCGAACTCAACATACACACAGAGCAGGTACGTGAACGCGAGCGTACCCGCATTGCCCGGGAGCTACACGATGAGCTTGGCCAGCTACTGACGGTTCTTAAGATGGATCTTGCCTACGTTGAACGTAATATGCTGCAGAAAGATGGTTTCTTGGACGAAAAGATATCGGACATGCACACGCGAGTGGACTCGACTCTGGACACCCTTAAAAGGATTATGACCGACCTGAGACCCTCTTTATTGGACAACCTGGGACTCGTGGCAGCCATCGAGTGGCAGGCAGAGGATTTCCAGAAACATACCGGAATAAGTTGCAATGTGTCCGTTAACCCGGAAGACCTGCATGTTGATCCGGGTACTGCGACAACGGCATTCCGTATCTTCCAGGAAACGCTGACAAACGTTGCGCGCCACGCACAGGCAAACATGGTTGAGGTCGCCATAGAAAAGAAGGAGGGCGAGCTCACACTTATAGTGAAGGACAACGGGAGAGGTTTCTCACCTGAAAAGATTTCCAACCCGAAATCCTACGGCCTCATTGGCATCAGAGAGAGGGTGAAACACCGTGGTGGTGAGGTCAAAATAAGCAGCACACTGTACGAAGGCACAACAGTATCGGTGGCCATCCCAGGGTTAGAAGGATCGTAGAACCGCATCTGTTAAAGGACCGGACAAGGAGCATCCAAGCACAAACAAAAAAAGGCTTTCCGTTTTCACCTATGGCAACAGGAGTCGACTGAACATGTATCTCGTTTGTTGACTGCTCAGGACAATCGTATCTTCTTCAAGACTCTCGAAAGGCCGGCAATCCCCAGATAACAGCCCCCTGCAAGTACAATAGTAGTGGCACCCGCGGGCAGATTCGGGGTATAGCTTATTGCAAGGCCAACAAATGTGAGAATAATGGTGAGAGCCGATGAGATCACCATCATGTGCCATAATTTCTTTGCAAAAAAACCAGCGGTTGCCGCAGGGAGGGTCAGCAGCGCAATGACCATTACTATGCCCACCACGGTTACAAGCAGCACCACGGTAAGCGCGGTAAGACAGAGCAGGACTATGTAGTAAAATTCCACATTCAGACCGCGCAGCCGCGCGAATTCTTCGTCAAAACACACAGAGAGCATCTGGTTATATGACAGCAGGCCTATAGAAACGATCAACACGTCCAGGCCAGCGATAAGCCACAGATCCCCGGGCGAGACCATCAGGATATTCCCGAACAGATAACTCATCAGGTCTTCGTTGTATCCGGGGGTCTTCATAATGAAAAGTATACCTATGGCCATACCTATGGCCCATACAGCACCTATCACGGTATCCTCTCTCTGCCTGGCCTTGATGCTCACGACCCCTATAATAACGGCTGAGATTATTGCAGCGCTAAGAGCCCCTACAAGCGGGTCAAGGCATTCGATATCATAGACGACCTGAAAATACCTGGCCGCACCCATGCCTCCCAGGACACTGTGGGCTATTGCCCCTGCTATGTATGATATCCTCCTCGTTACCACGTAACTGCCTATGATTCCGCATGCAACACCTGCAAGAATGCCCGTCAGGACGGCATATTGCAGAAAATCATGCCTAAAAAGATCGGTCAGGAACTCACTCATGGACTATATCCTTATCATGGATAGCATCATGCCTGACCATAAAGACATCGGATCCGTATATCTCGTTGATCATCTCACCGGTTATGTCGTGGGTGGGGTGCAACAGCACGCGCCTGTTTACGCATGCCACCTGTTTTACATATCTAGATACAAAACCCAGATCATGGGTAACCAAAACGATAGTCATCTCCTGATTCAGGGTGTTGAGCAATTCATAGAGTTCTGTTTCAACGGCTATGTCCACATTCGAAGTCGGTTCATCCAGCAACAGGAGCTCCGGCTGAGACACGAGCGCCCTGGCAATAAGAACACGCTGGGACTGCCCGCCGGAAAGGTCAGAAAAGGGCTTGTGGCCAACATCGCCAAGTTCTACCATCTCGAGGGCCTCCTGTGCGGCCTGCCTGTCCTTCCTGGTGTAGAAGCCGAGTTTCATACCTGAACCCAGACGCCCCATCATGACCACGTCCATGACACTCACCGGGAACAACGAGTCCAGGGATGCGTGCTGGGGCATATATCCCATGCGCGGCCTTGCCTTGACAGGCGATTCCCCGAAGACCCTTACTGAACCCTTCGTGGGTCTTATCAGACCGAGTATGAGTTTCATCATGGTCGTCTTCCCGCCTGCGTTCGGCCCGACTATGGAGAGATAGTCCTTTTCATGGACCGTGATATTTACACCCTCCAGTACAGGGTAACCGTCATAGGAAAACGACACATGGTCAAATTCTATCACATTGGTGCCGGCCATCATCTCACCCTATCTATCCGATTTCTTCTTTTGCAGACAATCGGCTATAATCGATGCCATCCGCCTCATCCCTGCTATATATTCACTCGGCAGCGGATCTATCTGTACAACAGATCCATTGATCGCTTGAGCTATGGCCGCGGCGTTCTTCCCGGAAAACTGAGGCTGAACAAAGATCACGCCTATTCCCTCGGCCTTGGCCCTTTCTATGAGTCTCGTCAGCTGCATGGCGCTGGGCTCTTTCCCCTCTATCTCCACAGGGACCTGTATCAGGCCGTATGAATGAGCAAAATACCCGAATGCCGGGTGAAAGACATAGATCTTATCACCCTTAAAAGGCGTAAGCATATCCATGATCTCATTATCAAGCCTAGCAAGGTCACGGATAAATACATCAAGATTCTCTTTATATTCTGCCGAATGTGAGGGATCGTTCCGGCTCAGGGCCCTGCATATGGTCTCGGCCTGTATCATTACACGCTTGGGATCCAGCCAGATATGCGGATCATGAACGCCCCTACCGTGATTATGGTCTTGCTTAGGATTGGGCTTATCCACATGATCGAGATACATGTGTTGTATGTTCGCACCTGTATCGATAATCTCTAGCCCTTTGGCTATCTTGGGCAGTCTTTTAACAAACACCTTTTCAAACGGCACACCTATGCAAAAATACAGGTCAGCTCCGGCAATAGAGGCCATCTGTCTCGGTGTAGGTTCATAGGTGCCGGGTGACTGACCCGGACCTACAAGCACCTCGACCTCCACCAGTTCTTTCCCGAGCCTCTCAACGATATCTTTCTGGGGGAGGATGCTGACAAAGGCTCTAAGGCCTGATGATGGTTGTGCGGCATGGATTGAAGAAAGACTCATCATAATAACCGATAATATCAAAAACATCCTTGCGATCGACATCTTATTCCCTCTCTTCTTTTTTATATAGCTTACTGCCGGGAAGATTTTGTGTGCGCGCATACGATATACCTCTCAGAGCACTCTTCACAGGTCTCGATCGCGTGCTCACGGGAAAAATCCTCCCAGTGCTGCAACTGATTCGGGGTCAGGATACCGGAGCCTTCGCATAAGGGGCATACACTCCCGAGTGCCAGGGTAATGGCGGACCTGATAAACTCGGAACGGTTCGGTATAGACTTTATCCTCTTCGACAACTGTTCGTCCACCTTGAATGTAATGGTTTCGAGTTTCTTCATCCATCTCACCTCTTCAGGGGTTATTGGTATTACTATGTATCACATTAGCCCTGAAGCCCAAATTGTCAAGACCGATGATAAACTGTTGAGCCATTTAGCACTAAAGCGGAAAGACCCTTAAGCGGATCATAATTCAGGTTTATTTCATGTTCAGGACATCCCTTATTCTACAAGACAGTTCTTTTATATTAAAGGGCTTCTGTATGAACCCACTGCAGCCTTTCTCCAGGAGATGCTTTGCCTCCCCATCTATACTATAACCACTGGAAAGCAGTACACATACATCGGGATTGATCTCCTTGAGTGCCTCATAGGTCTTAGAGCCGCTCATATCCGGCATGATAATGTCGAGGATAACCAGGTCAATGTCTCCTGTATGTCTCTGATAATGCCTGACCGCCTCCCTGCCGCTGCCGGCCGTCAAGACTTTATACCCGAGCCTCTCCAGCACCTCTGTACCGATATTAATGATAATATTCTCGTCATCGACAAGCAGTATTGTCTCAATACCCCCGGCCAGACCGGAATCTACGTCCTTTTCCTTAAAAGCAGGCCGGCCTGAGGCGGGCAGATATATTATAAAGGTTGCCCCCTTGTTTTTTTCACTCTCGACATCGATTATCCCGTTATGGTTCTTTATGATGCCGTATACGGATGCCAGGCCCAGCCCGGTGCCCCTTCCCATCTCCTTGGTGGTAAAGAAGGGATCGAATATCCTTGCCTTTGTTTTTTCGTCCATGCCGATCCCGCTGTCGGACACAGCTATCCTGACATATCTGCCCGGTATTACCTGGTATGTCTTTGAATGATCTTCGTCCAGCATTACATTTTCGGCAAAGATACGCAAATCGCCCCCGTCGGGCATTGCATGCCATGCATTCACAAAGAGATTGAGAAGGACCTGTTCCATCTGTCCCTGGTCGACCTCGACCACCCAGAGGCCCTCCTGGAATCGTGTGGTTATCCGCACCTCTTTCTTTGCACGTCCGAACATGGATGAGCTCTTCCCTATAAAATCCGCCATATCGGTGGGCTTGACCTCGTACTTGCCACCCCTGGCAAATCCAAGGAGCTGTCTTGACAACTCGGCACCCCTTTGCACATACTGCTCTATATATTTGATCCTGTCTGCATGGGGGTGCCTGGAATCTATATCCAGAAGCAACAGCGATACATTACCCTGTATACCTGTAAGCAGATTGTTGAAGTCATGAGCTATGCCGCCTGCCAATGTGCCGACTGCCTCCATCCTCTGGGCATGAAGCAACTGTCTTTCCAACCTGTTCTTCTCCTGTTCCGACCTTTTTCTGTCTGTTATATCGCGCATTACCCCTAACACTCCGATCGGAAATCCATCCTCATCGAAGAGGTGTGTCATGGTGGTTTCCCCCCAGAACGTAGAACCGTCTTTCCTGATATGTTCGAGTTCCAGAATCAAGTATTTAAACGGATCCGAACCTTTTTGCCCGGGCTTCACCATTGTATTTTCTTTAAACATATCAATAGCATACCTGTAGGATTCCGAGGCAAGAAGCTTCTTCATCGGCTGAGCCATAGCCTCCTGAGGTGTATAACCCAAAAGGTGTTCCACAGAAGGACTCATATATGTCGCACGAAGATTATAATCGATGGTCCATATCACCTCCCGGACATTCTCGGCGAGCATCCGGTATCTCTTTTCACTTTCCCTGAGAGCGTCCTCTGCCAGCCTGCGCTCGGTCACGTCTCGAAGTATGCCCAGAAAACCTTCTATATTGCCGTGGTAGTCCCTTTTAAGGGTTACTGACGCCTCAACGACAAAGGTGCTGCCGTCCTTTCTGATAAGCCTCCAGTCAGAGACCTTGGTCGGCCTGTCCGTCAGATAGACCTCATTAAATTTATCGAAGAGCTCTCGTGCATCTTCTTCTTCCATCAAAGTCGAATACCTAGACCCTATGATCTCTTCGCGGGTATAGCCGACAGCACTAATCCCTGCACGGTTTACAAAGGCGATATTACCTTTGAGATCCACCTCGAAATATATATCTTCAATATGTTCGAGGATATTTCTATATCTCTCCTCGCTCTGGCGCAGGGCATCCTCTACATGTTTACGCTCTGTAATATCCCGGCACGAGACCACGGACTGCTTTGTCCCCGGGATCATCCTTACATTCAGAAACATATACCTGACCTGTCCCTGCCTGTTTATAAGCCTGAACTCATATTCGGCAGGCGCACTGCCCGGATCCGTCCGCCTCTTCTCGTGGTAAAGCCTCATATTATCCAGGTCATCCTCATGGACGAAAACGGTCCAACTGATCCTGCCCTCGATCTCTTCCCTCGAATACCCGGACAAGGCCTCAAAACAGGTGTTTGTCAGAGATATGGTGGTATCTTCCTCTATAACGATGGTCGCAGTGTCTGTATTGTCAAAGATTGTCCGGTAGAGGTCTTCACGACGGCGCAGATCTGCTTCTGTCTCTGATAGCTGTTTTACCGATTCATATCCTTTCATGTCTTTCATGATCTATCCGGTCTCTGATGTATTTTACCCATGCTATTTCAGTCTATCGTCCAGGATATCCCGCATCTTTATTGAGAGCCCCCTCAAATCAAAGGGTTTTTGTATAAAACCCCGCGATCCTTTTTTAATAATATCGAGTGCCTGCCCTTCTATACTGTAACCGCTGGAAAGCAGCACGCATGCATCGGGGTCGATCTCTATCAGTCTGTCGAATATCTCGGAACCGCCCATGCCCGGCATGATGATATCCAGTATGATTATATCGATCTCTGACTTTTTCCTTGCATATATTTCTATCGCCTCTTTCCCGTCTCCAGCCGTAAAGACCGTATAACCGAGGCTTCTCAACATCTGCCCGCCTATATCCAGGATCAGTTTTTCATCATCGACAAGCAGTACCGTCTCTGTCCCGTGCAAAACGATATCGGGGGACATCTTATCCTTTTCTACCACCTTGTCCGATGCAGGCAGATATATGGTGAATGTCGCACCTTCACCTGCCCGGCTGTCCACTGTAATGAAACCATTGTGGTTCTTGATTATTCCGTACACCGAAGCCAGCCCTAGGCCGGTCCCTACACCCCTGTCCTTTGTTGTGAAAAACGGATCGAATATCCTGGATTTCGTAGTTTCATCCATCCCGATCCCTGTATCAGCCACAACGATCTTGACATATCTTCCCGCAGATAGTTCATGTGGCTCCACATCGTTTTCATCGAGGATGACATTATCGGCCTCAAGATACAGTTCTCCGCCCTCGGGCATGGCATGTCCGGCATTCACATATAGATTCAGAAACACCTGCTCCATCTGCCCCTTATCCACCTCGACCGCCCAGAGGTCCTCATTATATGTACGATGAATGTGTATCTCCTTCTTTGTCCGTCCGAACATTTCAGAGCTCTTCAGCATGATATCCCTGAGATCTACGGACAAGACATCGTATTTTCCGCCACGTGCAACCCCCAGCAATTGTCGGGTGAGATCCGCCCCCCTTTGCACATACTGTTCAATGCCCTTGAGTCTTTTATATTCAGGGGCGGTTTTATCCAGATTCAAGAGCATAAGGGATGCATTACCCTGTATACCCATCAAAAGATTGTTGAAATCATGGGCGATACCACCTGCCAACGTACCTATTGCCTCCATCTTCTGAGCACGGACAAGCTGGTTCTCCAGCCGCTTCTTTTCCGATATATCTATGATCACCCCTCTTATGCCTACGGCGACGCCTTCTCTGACAATCATATTCGAATGTGTCAGGACCGGTAAAACAGTCCCGTCCTTTTTACATGCCGAATATTCCATAAGCCCGGTCGCCTCGTTTTTAGACATGGAAGACAGCTTATCACGCACCCTCTGACAATCCTCAGGCGCAATGATATCGATAATATTTACCCCTGACTCGAATTCCTCGAAGGTATATCCGAAAAGTTCCAGCGCGCTCTGGTTTACAAAGGTCAGATTTCCATCGAGATCGGACTCATAGATTGCCTCGGGCAATAGTTCTGCAATATTCTTGAAACGTTCCTGACTTTCTCTTAGCGCATTCTCCGCCTTTCTTCTCTGGGTTATATCGAGGTAGGTCCCTGCCATGCGCACGGCCATGCCGTCTTTATCACGCTCGACCACCTTACCCCGTTCGAGTATCCATATCCACTTCCCCTTCTTGTTTATGACCCTGTATTCCATCTCGACATAGGGGGTACGGCCCTTTATATGTTTTTTGATACTATCTTTCACATGGGCAATATCATCCGGATGCACCCTCTTTTCCCATAAATCCAGGCCTGTCGTAATCCTTTTAGCGGCGTATCCGAGCATCTCCGACGACCTTTCATTAAAGAATATCCGGCCGGTTGATATATGGCAGTCCCATAAACCGAGTTCAGCACCCTTCAATGCAAGATCGAGCCGTTCCTGACTTTGACGCAGGGTCTCTTCGACCTTCTTCCTTTCGGTAATGTCTCTTACTATGCCACTGAATCCTATGGGCTTACCCTCATCATCCTTCATAAGGGAGATCGATACCTCGGCATATCTCCCGCTGACACCACGCTTGACAATTTCCCAGCCGGAGATACCCGGCTTACCCGTTACGAATACTCGATGAAACTCCTTACATACCCTTTCCGCATCGGATTTACCCATGTATTCACGATAGTTCATCCCCATCAGTTCTTCACTGGTATAGCCGAGATTCTTGCCCGGCGTATTATTAAAGAAGGTGAAGTTGCCGTTCAGATCCACCTCGTAATATGCCTCTTCTATATTATCCAATATGTCCCGGTACCGTTCCTCGCTCCTGCGCAGGGCATCCTGGGCCTTTTTGAGCTCTGTTATATCCATGCAGGCGGCAACGCTCCGGCCTGTACCGGGTATCATCGCTATATTCAGGAGCATCTTCTTTGTCTCACCACTTTTATCAAGAAGATCGAACTCATAGCAATTCGGAACAAGAGACGGATCTTTTCGCCTCATGACGTGATATTGTTTCATCCTGCCAAGATCTTCAGGTGATATGAAAACAGTCCAGCTCACTTTCCCTTCTATCTCCCGGAGGGTATAGCCTGTGAGCTTTTCAAAACAGGTATTCGCCATCAATATGGTCGTATCTTCTTCCAATACGACAATTCCGCTACCGGCATTTTCGAATATGGTGTGGTACATTTCCTGTTTGAAGCTATCTCGCTCGAGAAACCGCGTTTCCAGATCCCTCAGTCTCTGCTCCAGTTCTTCATAGGTCGGTTTATCCGGCATACGGAGACCCTCCTTACGTGATGATCACGCAGATATTTACTCTATCGGAAAGATATGAAAAAAACTTTCCCCCTTGATAATGCGGCGAATCCTTGAGATTTTTGATACAAAGACATCCTGTTTCTCATAATCGGGATCATTTTTCCCAGAGTAATGCGTTAAGGCCCGATGTCCGGCATGTCCCCCGTGATATCGAGGCATTAAATATATGCATATCCACACACAAATCCATGCACTTTCCGGCCCTTGTGATCCCTGTATATATAAGCTCCCTGGTCAATACAGGACTGTCCCTGTCAGGCAGAATCATCAGGACATGTTCAAACTCGGAGCCTTGGCTTTTATGGACAGTCATTGCATATGCACATTCATGACCTGGCAGACGGCCGACAGGGATCTTCCTGACACTATCACCCTGTCCCGGGAAAAAGGCCTTCAGATCATTATCTTTAGGATCCTTAAGGATTATCCCGATATCACCGTTAAAGAGTCTCATGTTATAATCGTTTTTCGATATAATTATGGGTTTACCTTTATAATACTGACCTGACGGCCTGATCAGGGATCTATCGGCAAGGATGGTCTCTATGAGACTGTTTATGCGTACAACCCCGAAAGGCCCCTGTCTGAGCGCGCAAAGCACCCTGAATCGGCTGAACAGTCTGAAACGCTCCTGTGGAGTATCGGCCAGAAGATATGCTTCATAACCACTTATGATCCTTTCGCTCATATACCCTGAAATATCTGTTGGTACTGAGATATCGATCAGGGATATGTCTTTAAAGGAACCGGATAAGAGTATATCTTCACACCTTTTTATATCCTGCCTGTTCACAGACTCGCTCAGGCGCCTTATGCCACTGTCCGGCCCGAAACGGTAGGTCTTGGTAAGTTCGACAATCGAGTCCTGCATCCCCTTTTGTGCGCCACCTTCCATGTCATATCCGACAACATCCCGGATCATTTCCACAAAACCTCGGGAATACTTATGGATGCCGCCTGTATCGCAGATATCGCCAAGCACATATCCTGCCTCGACAGAGGCCAGCTGGTCCTTGTCTCCCAGCAGTATCAGTCGCGCCCCGGGCTTGATTGCCGCCAACAGCCTTGCCATAAGGGCCAGGTCGACCATGGAGGCCTCATCTATTATAATCACGTCGTGCGGCAAGGGGTTCCTGGCGTTATACCTTGGCGAGCGCGAACCCGCCTTCATGCCCAGAAGGCGGTGTATGGTCAACCCCTCGACAGGGATAGTGGCTTTTATATCTTCCTTGCAATCTATCGATACGACCGAAGTCCTTACAGCCTCGAAGAGCCTCTGGCTTGCCTTGCCCGTGGGCGCGCTCAGGGCTATATGGACACCTGGATTCTGTTCAATAATCAATGCCAGTATCTTGGAGACCACGCTTGTCTTTCCCGTGCCCGGACCTCCTGTTATAATGCTCAGGCCCCTGGTAACAGAGACTACGGCTGCGATCTTCTGCCGGTCTATCTCTACACTTGTCTTGATAGGGAACAGTCTCGAAAGACCGCTTTTGAGGATCGTTTGATCGATATCGATCTCCTGAGAGCTCATGCGGGTCAATATCTGCGCGCATCTATTCTCATATTCCCAGTACTTATATAGATAGAGCCTTGCCTTTTCATCCAGGATCAGGGGTTTATACTCCCCCGGGGCACCTACCGCCCGACTCTTTTTCAACTGTTCAACCCAGGAGTCTATATGCGGACACCCGCTGTTTGATCCGGACCCCGGCACGAGAGGTCTTCCACTGAATCTATGTAGATCAATACAGATATGTCCCTGACGCGTGGCCCTGCTGACCAATGCAGCGGCCATGGCCAGCCCCCCTGAATTATCTCTGTCCAAGCCCTGCAAAAACATGGCGAAATGCCTATCGATCGGTTCAAAAAAAGATTCATCGTCTTTCAGGGCGGACACAAGGTCGTTGAGCTTTTCCCCTAAGAATATAGCCATATCTACCCTATCAGGACCCTGTCCATTTCGTTTATAAGGGCCTCATGCGGCCTGTCAAAGTATATACCGTATTCATTACCGAGCCCGGGGTCCACACCCCTCAGGAATATATAAAATACCCCGCCGAAGTTCTTTTCATAAGAATAAGATGCATGCCTGTGCCTCAGGTACCTGTCAAGGGCAAGGGTATACAGGGAATACTGCAGGATATAATGGCTTTGTTTCATGGTATCGAACAGACTGTCCTGATCGTAGTCCCCTATCGTATCACCGAGATGATTTGATTTCCAGTCGATGATATAATACCTGTCTTCAAACCTCAATATCAGGTCGACAGCCCCCTTCAGGTATCCCTGAACAGGCTCGAAGCTCAACTCTCCTATGCGTCCGGGATAATCTCTCCCTGCTTCAAAACCCGGCATCTGCATGAAAATACTTTTCAACTGCGCCGGAGAGGTCTTCCTCAACGGGTAATAAAAGACAAGCTCGTTAAGCCTCTGTTCAAAGGCTATATCGGACAGGCAAAAATCCTCCAGCCTCGAGAACAGGACCTTTTTAACCATATCCATGATCACGTCCAGCCAGGATATGTCATAACCATACTCTGTGAGCACATTACTCACTTGCCTGCCCAACTGAACATCATCTGCCCGGTAATCTATCACCTCAAATATCCTGTGCAGCATGACGCCCGGACGAGCCCCCCTCGGGAAGCCGAATATGTCGTGCCCGGGGGTATCTGTTTCTCGAAGGTCTTTTCTCCGGAACATGTCTCCGGATGCATCATGGTCTGCGCTGTCATGTATATACGGCGCGCCAGAGACCAGAGAGGTAAAGCTCGTTATCCTCCATGACCTCTCTATGGGGCGTGAAAGGTCTCTGCATGCCATCTCCCTTTCCAATCCCGGCCTTTCTGCCGTGTATCCTGCAGCCGCCTGTACAGGCATGTCTTTGACGGTTATACCTGAATCGCTTATATGTTCCATCGCTGCAAGATCTCTTCGCAATTCTTCATCGAGAGGCATGATGCCGTCTCTATACACCTCGGGATGCAGGATATATGTCATTGCAGAATCCAGGGCCTTTCTGAAGGCCCCCCAGGCAAGGTAGCAGCGATGTCTTGCTCGCGTAACACCCACATAAAGAAGCCGTACATTCTCTGCAAGGACCTCTTTATGAGCATATTCCCTGTGCACTGCAGCCTCTTCCGAACCGATATCGAAAAGGGGCTCATATCCATTGTCCGCATCATGGAACAGGAAGGGTTCCTTATCCCTCAAGCCGGACCCTGCCCATGCATATGGGCAGAACACCACACCGTACTCGAGCCCCTTGCTTTTGTGTATGGTCTGTATGATCACTGCATCATCATCGCTTTCAAGCCTGAGCTGATATTCCTCTGATCCTGCAAGATCAGGGTCTCTCTGTATAGAGAGCCATTTTACAAGTTCTCCCATGCCCAGACCCATCTCAGTCGATGCCTGATTCAATATCTCCGAGAGATGAAGTATATTGGTGAGGCTGCGTTCCCCATGATTAGAGCTCAGCAGACGTTGCCTCACACCCTGTTCAGAGAGAAAGCCCCTGAACATCCTTATAAAACCATGATCTTGCCATAAATCACGATAGCCCCTGAATGTCTCGATCCATCGCCCCCATAACGTCTCATCCAGCTGAAGAGATTCTATATCCCCGGCGCTTAACCCCAACAAAGGCCCTGAAAGCGCTGCCCTGACATACCCCTCCATAAAGGGTTCGAAGATGGCCTTTAGCAGCACCTCCATGTCAAAGGCCTCCCAACTGTCAAACACGTTTTCCTCACTCAAAAGCACTGACGGTATGTCATAAGATCTCAGCACATCCCTGACAATCCTTGCCTGCCTGTTTTCACGCACGAGTACGGCTATATCCCTCGGCATCACAGGCCTGTCATCAATAATCAGCCCCTCTCGCGAATCACCGATAAGGCCCAGGATCTCTGCGGCGACACCGTGGGCTATCCTCTTTTCAAGCCTTTCCCTGGGGAGATCCCCCTCGGGAGTACCCGGCACATAACCTATGTAAAGGCAAGGTCTTTTGCCCTGGTCACCCTGGACGCATTCGTCTCGAATCGCGGCATCAACAGGGCCGAACCCGATCTGCTCAAAGACAAAGGGGGCTTGCGCCCTTGAGAATACGGTATTTACGGCCCTCACAAGCCCCGGATCACTCCGGTAATTCTCTTTGAGTGTATGCCTTTTCTCGTCTTCTATTGCCTGAGATGCCTGCATATAGGTAAAGATATCCGCACCCCTGAAAGAGTATATGGCCTGCTTGGGGTCACCGATAAGGAATAACGGTCTGTCTTCAAAGACCTGTTTGAAGATTTCATACTGTATGGGGTCTGTGTCCTGAAACTCGTCTACCATTGCAGCGCTGAACCTCTCCCTTATAGAAGAAGCCAGGGCATGACCCCCCTGCCTGCAAACCCCCGAGTGCGTCCGGGTTATCAGATCATCAAAATGGACAAGGCCCAGCTTTTCCTTTTTCTCAGACAGGTGTGTTTTCATATAGAGGAAAAACTCGTGTTTAAGCCAGGCCAGGTACTGGTCCATCAAGTCACATAAGCTCTCGGAGATATGCCTCAATCGATCGCATCTGTCAAAGAATTCATGCGTAGGGGCCAACATGCCCTTTTTTACGGCATCCTTAATCGTTGAAGAACAAAATCTATCAAAATTCTTAAACAGGGGCAGGTTTCTGCCGCCTGAACGGATATACTTGTCCATCTCGGCAGTCCACAAAGGTATGGAGCCCTTCCTGAATCTTTGCCTGTTAAGGCCGGTATCTGTCAGAAGTATATGCTCTATGTCAGGTGCACAGATTGTCCAGGACTTGCTCAATCCTTCAAATGCCTGCCTGTATAGCGTAATCGTCTGATCCATGTCAGGCCTCTCGACCTCGGGTATGATCCGTGCGCTCAGACCGGCTTTGATGTAAAACCTCATGAAAGACCCGAGGGAAAGGCCCTTTTTGAGGGCATAGTGGACACATTCCGGATATGTGTCTTCATAGAAGTGTCTGCGGTAGAAATCCTCTATCACCTCTTTGAGGATCGGCTTCTGATCTGTTATCAACTCTGTATCGAAAAGGCTCCCGCTTTCAAAGGCCATGTCCTGAAGCACCCTCTGACAGAACCCGTGGATCGTGTATACAGACGACTCGTCAAAGCGGTTTATCGCGTCTTTCAGTAGCGCCTTTGCCCTGGCTTGATCCGCATGTGAATGTATAAGTCCGTCGATGAACCTGTCATTGCTTGAGCCTGATGCAAAGGCGTCGAGGGCAGAGACAATCCTCCGGCGTATCCTATCTTTGAGTTCATCCGTGGCAGAGACCGTATAGGTCACCACCAGAATCTTATCGACGCTCAACTCCTTTTCCAGGACAAAACGCAAGAACAGGGATGCAATGGTATATGTCTTACCCGTACCGGCACTGGCCTCGATAAGGTGTGTCCCCTCCAGTGCAACATGGTTCAGGTCCAGGGCCTTCATGTCTTCTCCATGGTCAGATTTTCCGTCAAAGGGCCGAAGACAGCCAGTGCAAGCTCTGCAAATTCCGTATCCAGAGGGTCATAATCCCTGAAACACATATTGAAATACGGATCATCACCTTCGGCCCTGCTGTATGGGTTGCCTTCCCAGGCAGTCCTTGCAGCCTTGAATGCATCGGCTTCGGTCTTGTCGGTCCTCGAGGCAAAGGCCCACGAGGATTCCGGAAAGAAATGCAACGGCCTTGTCAGGCCTTGGTAATATCTTATAAGCAGCGACGAGAGTATGTCCCTGTCCAGCGCCACACGGGAAAACCGTGCGGTCTTATCAGTCGCTATGCAGAAGCTCTGGGTATCTGCATCGTCACTCACTGCACACAAAAGGAGGTGCTGTATCCATGTCTGCAGGAGATCCGCACCCTTGAGCCTTGCATTCCTGAAACTGATGATGCGTCCCGGACCGTATGTATGGACATAACCGTTCACCCAGAAACGCCCTGTATCGAGGTTGATCTCTGTCTTGTCTTTCGGCTGGTCCTGAATTAGAGCCATGACCTTATTCGAAAACACACGTGCATTTTCGGCAAGCTCATGAAAGGTATCTTCCCCGAGCGCGCCATGCGGCAGTCTACCGCTCGCCTTTATCAGGCTGAAGGCCTTATCTTTCTCAAGGCCGTCCATGAAATGACCCACCAGCTCCTGATTGAGCATATATTTATCCAGGCCGTCGAGTTCGAACGGCTCTGTATCCGCTAAGGCTTGAGCGGTCCGGGGGATTACAATCCCCAACCTCTTGTTGAGGAGATACCTGGCAGGGTTTCTGAAAAAACCGCACAGGGTTTCGACATCAAGCCCCATCCACTCGCGGCCGGGTTCTGTCAGGGGATGACCTGCAAAGCGTTCAACAGGCCCGGACGGCTTACAAAGGCTTTTTGAGGCGGCAAGGTTTTCCCTGGAATAACTGTAGTACCCCTCGTTATCGGTAAAATATACCGGGTTGAATGCCTGGAGTGCGTGCCTGGTCATAATATATTCAGATACCGGCATAGGGTCTTCATAACAAAAGCCCTGATCCAGATAGTCCATAAGCGTGCTGACAAGCACTGACGGCGGTATTGACGAATTATCCCTGATGCCGCGGCCTATATAGCTTATATAGAGGATATCACGGGCCGAAAGTACGGCCTCAAGAAAGAGATAGAGATCGTCATCCCTTTTTGACCTGTCTTGCGGCCGGGGGTGACGGGAGATAAGATCGAACTGACTGGATCTCTGCCGCCTCGGGTATGTATCGTGATTCATGCCCAGCATGCATATCACCTTGAAGGGTATGCTCCTCATGGGGAGCATCTCGCAGAATGTCACCCCGCCCGAGATAAACCCCCTCCCCTCTGTTTTTCGGCCAAGCCCTTCGGCAAGCCAACTCCTTATCACCTCGAGACCTGTCTCTTTTTCAAAGCCCGAGGCAATACCGGCGTTATCGAGGACATCGATCTGGCCTCTTATGATCTGGTACTGGTCCTGAGATGCTTCATCCGTTTGGATAAAGGCCTCCATCATCTCTGTCAGGTATACAGACCACCCCTCAAGGGTCCTTTTTCTTCCAAGATCTCTCGCATGCTCGATCAACCTGCAGATAAAGGTGATGAACAGACCGAGAACCACGGCATCCTCACCCTCCATATCGTGATATGCCAGCATACCCTCGAATAGATGATCACTTGCAGGCGGCATTGCATAACCCAGCAAAAGTCTGTCCAGACCCGCCTTGAACGTATTTTCATCAAACCCGGGAAGGCTCAGGCCTACCCTGTCTTGAGCATCTATACCCCAGCATATGGATGTATCTTCTATCCAGCCCTGGATAAGGGCAATATGCCTTTGCTCTATTCCGAATCTTTTGCGCACATATACACATTCCAGAAGGTTGAGCACCCTGGATGCCTCCATCCTAGATGCCCCGATATCCAGGAGCATCATAAAGGCCTCTATTAGCCTGGACTGTCTCACCATGGTCCTGTCTGCAATACTGAAGGGGATCGCCCTTTGTTGAGTATCAAATACGGCATGGATAAAGGGTGCATAACCCTCTATGCCCGGGACCATTACAAGGATGTCCTGAGGTTTCAAATCAGGTCTGCTGTCAAATATATAAAGCAGGTTGTCATAGAGGACCTCGACCTCTCTCATAGGGCTGTGGCATGAATGTACCTGTATGGACCTGTCACCCTTCATGACCTTGTGCCTGGCGCAATCTCCAGGCTTATTCAGGGTGAGTATATCATTGTGTATCCGGCCCAACATATCGTCTTGTTTACAAGGTTCGAAATAATCGTACTGTTCGGGATCAAGGTCCAGGATGCTGTCTATAAATTGTCTGCCGAGCAAGCCCATAGAGGCCAGCATGGGGTTTCCTTCTTCCAGGTGCAGGACCCCGGCCTCTTTGTACCCATGATGCATGGATATCCTCTCTATCTCGTGCCTGCCCCTGATATCGCTCCAGAACTCTTGACATGGGTTCATGACATAGAGGTACACATCGATGAGAGAGGATACAGCAGACAGGACCTCCATGTGAAAAGGCGGCATATAGGATATCCCGAACACAGAGACCCTCTCCGGCAGCATGGACGGTTCCGTATTCGACAGGGCCGCTGCAAACCTTGACTTCAAGGCGGCCCGGTGAATACCGGCGCATCCTGCTGAAAGCTCCTTCCACAAGCGGGCCTGCCAGCATTCCAAATCGCGTGACGCTTCCGTGTATTGGTTCAAGCCATTTTCCCAGCCGAGGATCATTGCAGGCCTGAAGAGCAGGTACTGATCGAAGAGGTCCGCCAGGACCCTTGATAGCTGATATAGTCTGAGTTCACACCCGTGGTGATCAAGATATCGCCGCAACTGCTCAAAACCAGGTTCATCAACGAGCCCTGGGAGCAGATCCATTATCCTCCAGGTCATTGTCCCGGGATCGAAATGAGATCCTTCAATCGCATCGGTCAACACAGAGCTGAAAATGTCATTGATAAAGAAATTCGGAAACGGAAACGAATAATTGGCGCATATTCCGTGATATTGGGCAAGACGCATGGAAACCCAATGTTCCATGCCCTTGCTCTGCACCACAATGATCTCTTTTTGAAACGGCGAACCAAGAGGCTCTTCCAGAACTCCTGCAAGCCGTCCTGCCAGGATCTCCAGTCTATTGCTTGTAATAAGTTTCAGACCCGGCATTTCATCTTATTATTTAAAGGCCTTCTCGATCTCTTTCCATGAGAATCTCTTGGCAAGTTCCAGAGACTCCTCATACGACATACCCTCGTAGGTGAGTATAAACATGGCAACCTTGTCGCCGGTCTTGAGGGGAACTATGATCGAACCTGTATCTTCCATCTTGCTGTGGCTGATACCCACCTGATAAGCCGAGGACTGCACCGTCTTAAAGAGCTGTTCGGGTGTATCTATGGCATATCCGCCCATAAACGGTGCCCATGCGCCCTGAGCAGTACCGCCCGTCAGGATCTGTGCCGTAATCTTCTTGCCGCTGTTTTCATATTCCCTTGCAGCCATTACCATATCACCACCTGGCCCGGCCATGTTCATGCCTGTCGGTTCCTGGGCGTTCCACCCGGATAGGTCAACAAGGTTTTTTGCCAGCTCTGTGTATTGAGGCATCTCGGCCCATACAGCACCGGTAAAGATTAGTAACGCTATCGCGGCGATAAATAGTCTTTTCATTATTCCCTCCCAGGTTATTTTTTAACCGTAACAGTTTATATGACATGTGGTCTCTTCTTGCAATCGATTTAACACACGGTTGACTTATCGTCATGAGCTCTATAGCGTAAAATACCAAAAATGGAGGGCTTGATATGATTAAATTTGATTTTTCCGGTGCCACGAGAGGGCATATCAACGAGAAGGGGATCTCACCCGAGGACATCGACGCACTTTATCCTGCCCTGGCCTCGGCGCATAACACACTGACGGAAAAACGCAGCTCAGGCGATATCATGTTCTACGATCTACCTTCGGACAAGGATATGATAGCGGATACAGCCCGGATGGCCTCTGAACTCAAAGGGCGGTTCCGAAATATCGTGCATCTGGGTATAGGTGGATCGTCTCTGGGCCCCAAGACTATCTTCACCGCACTGAAAGGACCTTTCCACAACATATTCGATCAGCCGAGGTTTTTCTTTCTGGACAATATCGATCCCGAGCAGATCCATGATCTCTTCGATCACATAGAGATCTCCGAGACCCTGTTTATCGTAGCCAGCAAATCAGGTGCAACTGCAGAGACTGCCTCACAATTCCTCATAGTTATGGACATGCTCAAAAAGGTCTTGGGGGGCGCTTTCAGAGACCACCTCTTATTCATAACAGATCCGGTTAACGGTATTCTGAGAAAGATCGCTAAAGAGGAAAGGATTCGCAGCCTGCCCATACCTCCGAAGGTCGGCGGAAGGTTCAGCGTATTGACCCCTGTAGGTCTTTTTCCAGCCTCACTGATGGGCATTGACATAGAAAGGCTGTCTTCAGGCGCCCTGGAGATGTCCAGGCTTGTAACGACATCCGACCCGCTCAAAAACCCTGCATACCTCTACGGTGCAATCCATTTTCTCGCATACGCCAGGGGGGTGAATATATCCGTACTCATGCCCTATTCAAACGCGTTATATGATCTTGCAGACTGGTACAGGCAGCTGTGGGCAGAGAGCCTCGGAAAGATGAATTCACTCAAGGGAAAGGCAGTATATACCGGCCAGACCCCTGTAAAGGCCCTGGGTGCAACAGACCAGCATTCACAGGTACAGCTCTACGCTCAAGGTCCGTTCGACAAGATCATCAACGTCATTACAGTGGATAATTACCGGAACAACATAAGGATACCCGGCATCTACCCGGATATCGATGAATTTTCATACCTCGGCGACAAGGACCTGAGCGAGCTGATCAATGCAGAGGCCCGCGGGACACTGGGGGCATTACAGGAAAACAGGCACATGACAACCCGGATTGTCCTTGAGAGGATCGATGAAGAGACCCTGGGTGCGCTCTTCATGTTTTTTGAGGCCGCGACCGCCTTTACCGGATATCTTTTTGACATCAACCCCTTTGACCAGCCTGGCGTTGAGCTGGGTAAAAAGATCACTTTCGGCCTTATGGGAAGGGGGGGCTTTGAAGGTCATGCACAAAAGCTCAGACAGGCCGAGACATTGAAGATAGAGTTTTAACAAATGTGCAGCATACAAATCCTGCCAAAGGACCTTGTAAATCAGATCGCAGCAGGAGAGGTCATAGAGAGGCCTGCCTCGGTGGTCAAGGAGTTGATGGAGAACGCCCTTGATGCAGGGGCACAATCCATATCCGTAGAGGTAGAGGACAGCGGCATCGGTCTTATCCGTATTGTTGATAATGGCTGCGGCATGGACAAAAGCGAGCTCGAGCTTGCCATCGTCAGACATGCCACGAGCAAGATCCATACGATATCAGACCTTTTCTCCATACAGACCCTTGGTTTCAGGGGCGAGGCCCTGCCGAGCATACTGTCGGTGAGCAGGGCGTCCATATCCACAAGATCGGCATCTTCACCCCGTGGACACTTCATCGACATCGAGGCCGGAGAGGTCACAGGCAGCGGCATAAAGGGCATGAACCAAGGCACTACCATCGAGATAAGGGATCTGTTCTTCAATACGCCTGCCCGAAAAAAATTTTTAAAGACGGCAGCCACTGAACAGAGAAATATCATAGACATCGTCTCGAGATACGCCCTGGCACACCCTGACAAGAAGTTCACCCTTATAATAGACGGGCGCACCGTGTTGAACCTGGCGGGAGGGTCGGACATAGGGGACAGGATCGGGCATATACTCGGCAAGGCAGTGAAAGGCGGCCTCACAACCCTGTCAAAACAGACGCCTGAGGTCTCTATATACGGCATGTGTGCATCACCCGAGGTGACAAGACCGGGCCGTTCAGATATCTACATCTTCGTCAACAACAGGGCGGTAAAGGACAACACCTTGAGCTCAGCGTTTATCCGGGGTTATCACGGCATGCTGATGAAGGGGAGATTCCCGGTGGGTGTGCTCTTTATCGAGATAGAACCCGAGCTGGTGGATGTAAACGTACACCCGGCAAAAAACGAGGTAAGGTTCAAGAATACCCAGGCTGTCTTCGGTCTTGTTGCCGGGACCGTCAAAACCGCTATATCCCCTTGCCCGGACCCAACCTATCCCATAGCGGACAAAAGCATAGCAGGCACCCCCATCAAAGACGGTACAACACCTGCCTATGTATATAAACCAAAGGCAGAGGCCGTTCCTGTGCCTTCACAGGACAGCCTGTTTTCGTTCAAGGCAGAGCGTCTCCATTATACGCAGATGAAGGTCATAGGTGTCTTCCAGTCCACCTATATACTCTTAGAAGACCCTTCCGGCCTCTATATACTGGACCAGCACGCAGCCCACGAGAGGGTCAATTTCGAAAGGCTATCAAAAACGAACGAACAGGCCGGGTCTAAGCAGCAGATGCTTTTAACCCCCTTGGTTATGGAGCTCAATGCGAGGGAATTTCAGGCCTATATGGATATAAAGGAACATATCGGTTCTCTGGGGATCGACATCGATATCTTCGGTGAAAACACCGTGGCGATACGCTCTATGCCGCAGATCCTTTCCACAGGCGATATCGGCCGTATAGTCCGCGATCTTATCCACGGAGTCTGCGAGGGCACGATAGCAAAGACTAACTACATGGATGATATCATGGCAACGATCGCCTGTCACAAGAGCATAACCTCGGGGGACAACCTCACCGCAATCGAGATCGAAGGCCTCTTGACCGACCTGGATGAGACAGGCTCTCCCCTTACCTGCCCCCATGGAAGACCACTGTTCAAAAGAATCGCGAAAGAAGAGATAGAGAGGTGGATAGGAAGACGCCCCTGATTATCATCACAGGCCCTACAGCATCGGGAAAGACAGGCCTGGCACTGAATCTTGCAAAGACGCACCCGATCGAGGCGGTGTCTGCGGATTCCATGCAGGTCTACAGGCATATGGATATCGCAACGGCGAAGCCCTCAAAGAAAGAGCGGGTTATACTGCCGCACCATGTCATAGACGTGGTAGAACCAGATCAGGAATTCAATGCCGGCATGTTTGCATCAATAGCCGGTCATAAGATAACATCCATACGATCGAGGGGCAACATACCGGTGGTGATCGGGGGTACCGGCCTGTATATAAAGGCACTGGCATACGGCCTGGCAGAGGCGCCACCAAGATCTGAGCCGCTCAGGAAATCGCTTTTTTCATTGATCGAGGCCAGAGGTCTCGATTTGCTATGGAGGCTCCTCTATGCCAATGACGCCCCTACGGCTGGGCGCATAAGCCCTAATGACGCATCCCGGATTATCCGCTATCTGGAGATAATCCTGTTGACCGGCAAGAAACCGTCTGATCTTTACAGAGACCACGGTTTCACCCGACCCCTCTTCGACATCCGCGCCGTATGCATCATGCCCGAGAGAGACTCTCTATACCGGGATATAGACAAGAGGGTGATCTCGATGATGGATGCAGGCCTTGTGGGCGAGACCGAAAAACTCCTTGAGATGGGTTTCAGTCCGGGTCTGCGCTCTATGCAGACCCTTGCCTACAGGCACACGATAAGACTCCTGAACCGGGATATACCTCATGACCAGGCGGTCTCACTCATCCAGCGCGATACGCGCCGATATGCCAAAAGACAGATGACCTGGCTCAGGTCCAACTATGGACCTGAATGCCTCTTTGATTCCCCTGACAAGGCCATGCCCACCCTGTCGGGATGGCTCGAGGGGACACAGCCTTAAAAAGCGCCCGCGATAACCCCGATCCAGCGGCAAAAACGTTGCAGACCCTCATTATCGCATGTTGCAAATCCTGATGTATATGATAAGAGATACGCCGTGATTCATAATACAAAACGCTACTATGAAAAAAGGCTCAGAAAAAAGGTCGGACAGGCCATCAGCGATTATTCCATGATAAATAACGGAGACAGGGTGCTTCTGGCATTCTCCGGAGGCAGAGACTCCATAGTCCTGCTGAAGATACTATCCGACCTGAAGCGGGCCGCCCCTGTGGAATACGAGATAATCCCCGTGCATATCTCGACCGGTTTTGAACGGGATTTCGAAAGGATATCCCTGTGGATAAAGGACCACCTCGGGATTGAAGTCCTGGAGATTGAATCCGGCATCTCCGAGATCATGAAAGAGGTCTCCGATCCGGACAAGAGCCCGTGCGCCCTATGTTCCAGGCTCAGAAGGGGCAAACTCTATCATGTGGCACAGGACATGGGTGTATCATCCATAGCCCTCGGGCACCATATGGACGACATAGTCGAGACCTTTTTTTTGCGGTGCTTTTACACAGGACAGATAGGGGCCATGTCTCCGTCAAGGATATCCAATGACGGCAAAAACAGGGTGATCAGGCCTATGGCATACTGCAGGGCCAGCATGGTCTCTGAATATTTCAACTTCTTCGGCTTAGAGCCTGTAACAAATAGATGTATAATCCGTTCCGACAGCAAGCGCGAGATGATAAGGGACATGATCTCGGACATGGAGACGGATATACCCATGGTGGTAAATTCCGTCTTTGCATCGCTAGGCAATATAGACATGAAAAGCCTTGGTTCGAAGGGGTCTTATGCGCATCCTCATTGATCCGACAAAGCCTAATCCGAGGACCGTAAGACGCGTCGCAGAAACACTTATGGACGACGGCATAATCGTCTACCCGACCGACACGGTCTATGGTCTAGGCTGTTGCATCTCCAACAAAAAAGGCATAGATAAGATAAACCAGATCAAGGCCTCAAAAAACCCCAGGAGCATTATGCTCTCCGACCTCAAGGGTATCAGCGAGTATGCAAAGGTCTCCAATGAGGCCTTCCGTGTACTGCGCAAATTCCTGCCGGGACCGTATACGTTTATACTGCCGGCCACCAGGCTGGTACCGAGGCTTCTGCAGTCAAACAGAAAATCCATAGGCATAAGGATACCGGATCACTGGTTTTGCCGGGCAATAACAGAGACCGTGGGTGAACCGATACTGACTACGAGTGTCCCCTTGTCTATCGAAAGACTCCACATAGATCCTATAGAGATAGATAATGACCTAGGACATGCAGTAGATGTGATAGTGGACAGCGGGATCCTTCCGGATGTCCCGTCTACCGTGATCTCCATGGAAAAGGACACCATAGAACTGATAAGAAACGGGCTTGGGCCTGCCGAATTTTTAGAGCAATAACCTATAAAGGAATAGTGATTCAGACATGAAAAAGATGTTGATAAACGCGATCCATACGGAAGAAGTACGGGTCGTAGTTGTAGAGGACAACCTCCTTAAGGAGTTGTATATCGAGAGTTCCCTCAAGGAACAGCTCAGGGGGAATATATATAAGAGCAGGATCACCAAGGTAGAACAGAGCCTGAATGCGGCCTTTGTTGATTACGGGAGGGAAAAGAACGGCTTTCTCCCCATCAATGATATAAACCCGGCATTCATACCCGGGGCAAAGACCGCAAAGGACATACCCGGCCTGCTGAAAAAGGGCATGGAGCTCATGGTACAGGTCAGCAGGGAGGAAAAATCCGCAAAGGGCGCCCTGTTAACCATGAACATATCCATCCCGGGCAGATACATGGTCCTGGTGCCCAGACAGGACCTGTCCGGCATATCCAGAAAGATAGCCGACGATGAAAAGAGAAAGCGCCTCAAGGATATCATGAAACAGCTTGATCCGCCTTCCGACATGGGTCTTATCGTCAGAACAGCCGGTATGGACAAAAACAAGACAGAGCTCTCAAAGGACATGAATTACCTATTCAGGCTCTGGAAGAGCATCGAGGACGATTACGCCTCAGCAGCCGCACCAGGTCTTATATATAAAGAAGGAGACATTGTTATCAGGTCGATCCGTGATTATTTCACGACCGACATATCCGAGATCCTCATCGATGATGAGGAGACCCAGAAACGTGCCGCCATATTCTTCAAGAGCCTGATGCCCAGACACAAGAAGCTCGTCAAGCTCTATAAATCATCAAAACCCCTGTTCAACAAATACGAACTGGAGCAGCAAATCCAGGGTATCTATAAAAACAAGGTCAATCTGATATCCGGCGGATCTATCATAATCGAACAGACAGAGGCCATGGTGGTCATCGATGTCAATTCCGGTCATTCAACCGGCAGCAAGGATATAGAGCAGACCGCATTTTTCACAAACATGGAGGCGGCTAAAGAGATCGCAAGGCAGCTTATCCTGAGGGACCTTGGCGGCCTGGTCGTCATAGACTTTATCGATATGCGCACGAGAGACCATATGCGCAAGGTAGAAAAGGCCATAAAGGAAGGGCTGAAGTCAGACAAAGCCCACATCCAACTGGGCAGGATATCCAAGTTCGGCATCATGGAGCTTTCAAGGGAGAGGCTCTCCCCTCCTCTATTGGAAAAGAGCCATGTAATATGCCCTACCTGTGAAGGGTCCGGTCTGATACGCTCGGTCGAGTCCGCCTCATTGATGGCGCTCCGCGAGATCCATGCCTATATCAACAGAACCAGGCCGGCAAAGATCAGGGTTATACTGCCCCACGATACGGCCATGCACCTGCTGAACCGTCAGAAACAGCATATCATTCGACTTGAGCAGGATTATTCTACAGATATATCCATCTATTCGAATCATGGACTCAAACAGGGACAGATCTCCTTCGAGAATCCGGACGAAATCACACCGGAGTGATATAACCGGACAAACCCTTTATCATTAACACCATCTCCAGGGTAATATTACCCCATTTCGGGGAGATTCTCCCCCCTCATATAAATGCTATTTATTGCATAATTGACATTATCATAGTTAATTCATCATGTTAAGCATGTGGTACTGAAATTGCCAATTATAATAACCTATAGGCTCTTTTGAGCTAACCATTAAACAAGGAGGATTATATATGGGGGAAAATAATCATAACATGTACAGACCCCGTCCGGTTTCCATACAGCGTACCCTACCCCAGATCAATGACCACAGATTGTTTCAGCTCAAGCTGGAAGACGGTACGACATGGGAAGACTTCGGGCATCAGCCGGGCCAATTCATCGAGGTGTCCATCTTCGGCAAGGGAGAGGCGCCTATAAGTATATCTTCGCCGCCCACCAGGTGCGATTCGCTCGAGATATGCGTAAGACGGACAGGCAAGCTTACCGATGCCCTCTTTGAACTGGGCAAGGGATCCCACCTCCATATTCGGGGACCTTATGGAAGGGGCTTTCCGGTTGAGACGCTCAAGGGGAAAAAGCTCCTTTTCGTGGCAGGCGGCCTCGGCCTTGCACCTCTACGATCTCTCCTTCTCTATGTCCTGGACAGGAGAAATGAGTTTGACGAGCTTATCCTGATGTACGGTACAAACAATCCGGCTAATGTCCTGTTCAAGTATGAATTATTGAGTTTCTTTGACAGGGATGACATCAAATACCTCTACAGTGTGGACAGGGATGAAGAAGGGATCTGGAAACAATACGTAGGTGTTGTAACCGGTCTTTTCGACCAGGCAACACTCTCGCCCGAGGATACGTATGCTGTCCTGTGCGGTCCGCCCATCATGTACAAATTCGTCCTTCAGAGGCTCCTGGACCTCGGATTCCCAAAGGAACATATCTACATGTCCCTGGAAAGGATGATGAAATGCGGGGTCGGAAAATGCGGTCACTGTGCTATCGGCGATAAATACTGCTGCACCGACGGTCCGGTGTTTTCCTACCCGGAGATCGAACATATAAAGGAGGCCATATAACCATGACAAAGACCTCGACTGTATGCCCATTCTGCGGATGCGGCTGCAATTTTTACCTGGTAACGGAAAAAGGCAGGGTTGTCGGCGTCGAACCAAGCCCGACAAATCCGATAAACAAGGGCATGCTCTGCACAAAGGGCTGGAATTCATACGAATTCATACACTCGCCAGACAGGCTTACCACGCCTTTGATCAGAAAGGACGGCGAACTTAAGGAGTGCACCTGGGATGAGGCACTGGACCTTGTTGCAAAAAGGCTCTGTGGCATCAGAGACCAGCATGGCCCACAGTCACTTGCATTCCTGTGCTCGGCCAAGGTGAGCAACGAGGAGAACTATCTGCTGCAGAAGATGGCGAGGACGGCATTCAGGACAAACAATGTCGATCACTGCGCCAGGCTTTGACACAGCGCCACAGTGGCCGGTCTGGCCGCTACATTCGGTTCAGGGGCAATGACCAATTCGATCAGTTGTTTTGAAGACGCCGATGTCTTTCTGGTGACCGGGACAAACACATCCGCCCAGCACCCCCTGATCGGGACCCGTATCATAAACGCTGTACGGGAAAAAGGGGCAAAGCTCATACTTATCGACCCCAGGGAGATACAGCTGGCCAAGTTTGCCGAGATCCATCTCAGGCACAACATAGGCACTGACGTGGCCGTATTAAACGGGATCATGAACATCATTATATCTGAAGGCCTCTATGACAGACAATTCGTCGAGCAGAGGACCGAGGGTTTCGATGCGCTCAAGTCGGTCGTAGACCGTTACACACCGCAGGTCGTAGAACAGATCTCCGGCATAGCCAAAAAAGATCTCAACACGGCAGCCCTCTTATATGGCAGCGCCAATGCAGCCATGATCCTTTATGCAATGGGGATAACCCAGCATACCACCGGCACGGATAATGTAAAGTCATGCGCCAACCTTTCCATGCTCACCGGCAATGTCGGAAAACCCTCTACCGGGGTCAATCCGCTTCGAGGACAGAACAACGTGCAGGGCGCATGCGACATGGGCGGGCTTCCTGTGGTGTATACGGGCTACCAGAAGGTAGTCGACCCTTTAGTAAAGAAAAAATTCGAGGATGCCTGGGGAGTGAGCGAACTCGATGACAAACCCGGCAAGACCATGACAAACATGATGTCTCTGGCCCAGAAAGGGGATATCAAGGCCATGTATATCATGGGCGAAAACCCCATGATGAGCGACCCTGACACCTCGCACATAGAACTTTCCCTGTCCAGCCTCGACTTGCTTGTCGTACAGGATATCTTCCTCACAGAGACAGCCGCCATGGCCGATGTGGTCCTGCCAGCGTCATCCTTTGCGGAAAAGGACGGGACATATACGAATACAGAAAGAAAGGTTCAGGCCGCATATAAGGCCGTTGACCCACCGGGCTCGGCCAGGGCGGACTGGGAGATCATATCAGAGATTTCCACCCTATCGGGATATCCCATGAAATATGAAAGTCCTGCGCGAATCCTGGAGGAGATCAACGCCCTTACCCCGTCTTATGCCGGTATAACCCCTGAAAGGCTTAAATACTCTTATGGCCTTCAGTGGCCCTGCCCCAACACGGAACACCCCGGAACACCCTTCCTCCATAAGGACAAGTTTACCAAGGGACTAGGCACCTTCATCCCCTGCGAATTCAAGCCCATGGTAGAGGTCCCTGATGAAGAGTATGATTTCATACTCACGACAGGCCGTATCTACTACCACTTTCATACCGGGACAATGAGCAGGCGCATAAACCTGCTCGAAAGAGAGGCACCTCAGCCGCTAGTCGAGATCAATCCGGATGACGCGAAAAGGCTCGGGATAAGAGACAACGACCTTGTAGAGTTGACCTCAAGGAGGGGCTCTATACAACTCAGGGCAGAAGTCACCACAAGGGTACCGAAAAGGACTGTATTCTCGACCTTCCACTATAATGAGGCACAGATCAATCTCTTAACAAACCCGGTATTCGACCCGGTGGCAGGCATACCCGAGTATAAAGGGTGTGCGGTCAAGATCAGGAGGTGCACATGAAGATTATAGACAAAAAGATGCTCAAAGAGGTTTTAAAGTCATGGGCGGATAGATACACCCTCCTTTGCCCGACAAAAACGAAAGTAGATGATGTGATCTTTGATGTCTTCAACACGGACACCTTCACCCTTGAGTATACCAAGCCATCGCTGCCCCCGAAATCTTCATACCTGCCGCAAAGCGAGGTGATCTTCGAGGTGGAGGACGGCCGCTACAAGGAGGTGTTGACCAGACCCAATACAATACTGTTCGGCATACGACCCTGTGACATGGCAGGCATACTGCAGGCCAGAAGCTTTATGATGCGCGACAACAACGATGAATTCTATGCATCACGTTCGGAAGATACCATCATAGCCGTAATGGCCTGCCCGGGCCCCCAAAATGAAACCTGTTTCTGCACCACAACCAAGACAGGGCCTTATGCGTTTAAGGGATATGACCTCCAGTTCTATGATACGGGAGAAAGCCTGCTCGTGGAGTCAGGGTCGGAAAAAGGGTCTGAGCTTCTTGACCATCCGGCATTCTCTCAAGCAGATGAAGCGAGTTCTGCCGGACTCATAAAAGACTACCAGGACAAGGCCGTCGAGGCCATACCCATAATCCCCCAGGTGGAATCGGCCATGGACAGATTGAAAAGGCAGGTTGTCGGTGATGATTTCTGGGAGAAATTCGGTGATAAATGCATAACCTGCGGCGGGTGTGTCTTTGTATGCCCCACATGTACATGCTTCAATGTGGTGGACTCGGTCACAGCACCTGAGAAAGGCGAACGTATAAGGACTTGGGATGCCTGTCTGTATTCGGGATTCACAAAAGAGGCATCAGGGCACAATCCGAGAGCCACCCCCGGCCTCAGGCTGAAGAGGCGTCACGAACACAAGCTCCTGTACTATAACGAGACCGATGTAGGCGAAGGTCTGTGTGGCTGCGTGGGGTGCGGCAGGTGTTCGGATTATTGTCCTGTCCATATCGGCACTATAGAGATAGTAAAGGCTATCGATGAACATGAGGACTGATATGGTTTCCATAAATAAATTGCCGGAGGATTTCTATGTCTGAAAACAAAAAAAACATATTGATAGTAGACGATGACAAGGATTATGGCGACGCACTGAGGATCATTCTTGAAAACCATGGGTACCAGGTGGAGCACGTACTCAATATACAGGACGGGCGTAGATTCATCGAGGAGACCCCCCCGGATCTCATTATCCTCGATGTCATGATGGAGAGACATACCGATGGTTTTGACCTTTGTTCCGACCTGAAAAACGATAATGTATGCAGGATGATACCTATACTCATGGTAACGGCCGTTACAGAAAAGACCGGCTTTAAATTCTCCCCGGAGACAGATGGAGAATATTGCATGGCCGATGATTACGTATCGAAACCCGTACCCGTTGCCGAGCTTCTTTCCCGCGTAAACAGGCTTATAAATAAATAGATAGTGCAGACAGACTTAAGGGTTGAATAGTGGAAAAATGAGAAAACTCCGATTCTCAGACCGTCCGTACGGTCTTTTCCACTTCAACCCGCAGTCTTTGACCTGTCTTTGCGCAACAAGCCTTATATCAAATCCATTGATCGGGCATACCCTCGATGTTATAATCACAAAATCAGAATAAGGAGATGTCTACAGACATATCACTATGAAACTACAGAGCCGCCTTGTCGTTGGATTCCTGATCGCCACATGCCTTACCGGGGCTGTTGCAACCGTTGTCGGGATAACCATAATAAACCAGAACACCATAAACGAGGTGCAGAGAAAGGTACAGCAGGATATAAATACGGCTGAACTGATCTACAAGCACAACCTGGAAAGTCTTCAATGCCAGATGCGGTTTATCTCCCTGAGGAACCCTATCCATAAGGCCATATCGAATAAAGATCCGAGTGTGCTAAAAGACATGAACAGACTCATACGCAGCGGAACCTCTCATGAGATAAATCATGTTGCCCTGGACATGCTGACCCTGGTTGATGTCAACGGCAAGGTCATATATAGAGCGGCGAATCCGGAAGCAAGGGGAGATTCCATCTTATGGGATTCCGTGGTAAGGGCGTGCCTCTATCACAAGGCGCCCAAGGCATCGGCAACCATTATGTCCCATGATGTCATTGTCGCCCAGAACCCGAGCCTGTCTCAACGTGTAAGGATACCCATAGTAAAAACCCCGCAGTCTATCGAGGTCAAAGATAAGACAACCTTCAATGGCATGGTACTTCGCGCGGCACACCCGATCTTTAATACAAAAGGCCGTCTCATGGGCGCACTTATCGGCGGTGTACTCTTGAACCAGGACTTTGCAATAGTGGATACAATAAAGGAAACGGTCTACCATGACGAGAGATACAAGGGCCGCGACATAGGATTTGCAACCATATTCCTGGGCGGTGTGAGGATATCCACGAATGTAATGACTGAAAATAATGAACGCGCTGTTGGCACTATCGTCTCTAAAGAGGTCTATGACGAGGTTATAAACCGCGGTAAGGACTGGATAGGCAGGGCGTTCGTGGTCAATGACTGGTATATCAGTTCTTATACCCCTATCTTTGACATCGACAATACAATCATAGGCATGCTCTACACGGGTATACTCGAGGCCAAGTACCGGGACATGAGACTGCAGACCATGTGGATCTTCCTCGGCATAACAACACTTGGCATGGTTTTGGCGTTTATCATTTCCTTCCAGCTCGGTCACAGCATAATAAAGAGAATACGTATCCTGAAACATGGAACAGAGGCCATATCTTCAGGCAATCTGGAATATCAGCTCCCGCCTGGCCGATCGTCGGGATTCGACATGCTCGATGAGGCCTTCAACAACATGGCCAAATCGCTAAAAGACCGCGAGGACAGGCTGCAAAAGGCATTTCAGAGGATAACCCGGACAGAACGGCTGGCTTCGCTCGGTCAGATGGCGGCCGGCGTGGCCCATGAGATAAACAACCCGCTGGGCGGTATCCTTCTGTACAGCAATCTCGTGATAGAGGACATGCCGACAGACCACCCGTCAAGGGAAAACATGGAGAAGATAATCTATCAGACAGACAGGTGCAAAAAGATAGTGCAGAACCTGCTTGACTTTGCAAGGACACCGTCCGGAGATATGATGCCCATGTCCATAAACCACATAATAACCACATCCCTGAACCTGGTAAAGGATCAGTCAACCTTCTTAGGCATAGAGGTGCTAACTGAACTCGAAGACAATCTCCCCGACATCAAGGGAGACATATCCCGTCTTGAAGAGGTCTTTCTCAACCTGTTCATAAATGCAGCCGATGCAATGTCCAACAACGGCAAGCTTACCATAAAAACCCGTCTTTCCAGCACAAACCAGGTCAAGATATATATTAAAGATACAGGCCAGGGCATAGACAAGGCCTATCTTCCCCATATATTCGAGCCGTTCTTTACGACCAAAGATCCTGGACAGGGTACTGGACTCGGCTTATCCATTACCTATGGGATTATCCGCAAACACAACGGTTTCATAGATGTGGAGAGTCGGACCGGCAAGGGGACCACATTCACTATTACCCTACCTGCCTTTAGCGATACCGACATAGACACATCAAAAACAGACAAAGAGGGCGTGCATATTGGCTAAAAAGGCAAAAAAAACCCTTATTATCGATGACGAAGAATCCATCCGCGACGGTTGTCACCAGGTGCTGTCCCGCATGGGGTATGATGTTGAAAGCACTGGCAACCCCATTAGCGGGATCGAGATGGCCCTAAAGAATGACTTTGACCTTATCCTGCTGGATCTTCGAATGCCCGGGATAGAAGGTATCGATATACTGAAAAAGCTGAAGCAGGAAAACAATATCCCGGCGCATATCATTATCATTACGGGTTACGGAACCATACAGCTCGCTGTCGAGGCCATGAGGCTCGGGGCCCATAATTTCCTCGCAAAACCCTTCAGCTCAGCAGAGTTAAAAAAGGCGGTCAAGGAGGCATTTTACCATACCGCTAAGGGCATCTCGGATAACGATACCCTTTCCATGCTCATAGGCGACAGCGATTACATGAATGAACTCAAGGACACCATAAAAAGGATCGCACAGACCAATACAACCGTCCTTATAACCGGAGAAAGCGGCACCGGCAAGGAACTTGTTTCACGTACGATACACAACCTCAGCAAGAGATCGGACAAACCCTTTGTTGCCGTGGATTGTTCATCCCTTGTTCATAATCTCATGGAAAGCGAGCTGTTCGGACATATCAAGGGTTCTTTCAGCGGTGCCACTGAATCGAGGCAAGGCCGCTTCCAGACCGCTGATACGGGAACACTCTTTCTGGACGAGATATCCAATATCAATCTCGATATCCAGGCAAAGCTTCTTCGTGTCATCCAGGAACAGGAGATCCCCCGTGTGGGGAGTTCAACACCGGAAAGGGTGGATGTAAGGCTTATAACCGCCACCAACAAGGATCTGAGGCACGAAGTACAGGCTTCCAACTTCAGGGAGGACCTCTTCTACCGAATCTCTGTAGTGCCTATTCACATCAAACCGCTCAGGGAACACAGGACAGACATTCCGGAAATAGCCATGCACTATCTTGAGATGTTCAGGGAAAAACACAACAGCAAGGCAAGAACACTCTCGAGCGAGGCCATGAAATCCCTTTGTTCTTATAACTGGCCCGGCAATATCAGGGAGCTGAGAAACACCATAGAACGCCTGTGTGTATTGTGCGATCACAATGATGTAACAATTTCCGACATCCTCTATTACGGACAGGAATCAAATGTAAAGGCCCCGGTTGTTGACCCATTCTCAGGAAGAATGACCCTTGTCGATGTTGAAAAAGAACATATCGAAAAGGCCTTGAAACACTTTAATTGCCGGATCAACAAAACTGCCCAGTTCCTGGGTATTGACAGAAAGACCTTGAGATCAAAGATAAGATTATACGGTATAGAGACAGAGTGTAAGGAATAGATGCCCGTACATAAAAGATCTGGAAAAGGTACCAGCGATACCGGACAGGCCATGGCGATTGCCGGGAATGTATACTAAGTCTGTTCAGGTCAGATGTGTTTACAGTATTATCCCGATTGTCCAAAGATCAAGATCAGACCCCATATACACACAAGGAATAAAAAAACAATTTTTTTGGCACAGATTACACGGATCTCACAGCCTCTTTTTATCTAAAAAGACCGTGTCATCCGTGCAATCCGTGCCAAAATATTTTTTTACCTTTGCGCCTTCGCGTGAAAACATATTCAGTCGACTCAATACGGGGTCCTCTATGAGGCAATCCTCGTTCTTTCTTATAATGAACCGCCCCTCAACACAGTGCGGGGCGGTTCATTATTCTTGCATTGTCAATACGTACAAAACAGTGTTTACATACCTGTTTGACTCCGGCTTCTTCCTGTCCTA